>ERZ651776.456-NODE-456-length-58066-cov-8.653624_pt1 | contig 58066 bp, 51 predicted proteins | sample MGYA00514761_ERZ651776 | MGnify/ENA metagenome assembly ERZ651776
CTTGCCGCGGATTATGCGCTAAGCGTTGAACTTTTGCGCTGTCGGCGGCTGATCAAGGGGTATTCTGACACCCACGCCCGAAGCCAAACCAAATTTGATAGCGTGATGAACGGTGCAGCGCTTGTGAAGGGACGGCCAGATGCCGCTGAATGGGTGGCCCGACTGCGGCACGCTGCACTTCAAGACCCCGAAGGCAAAGCCCTATCTGGTGCGTTAGAGACTGTTCGCAGCTTCGTAGATCCCCAAACGCACTAGAATACGTTTGGGGTTCAGCGTTGCTCGAAACGCGCGATTGGCCGGATCAAAGGTAACGGTTCACCAGATTCTCCAACGCTTCCTGCCGGCCCGAAGCAGGCTGCGGGTTCAATGCGTCTGCTTTGACCTGCGCGTTGATTGTTTCAAGGTCGCTGTTCAGCAACCCCTGACCACGATCCGATCCCCAGCCCGCATAACGTGCCTCACGGGCGGCTTCCAGTTTGCCGTCTTCCAGCATCGCGGCGGCTGCCTTTAGCCCACGGGCACAGACATCCATCGCACCGACATGGGCAAGGATCAGATCCTGCGCATCCAGCGATTGACGACGCAGTTTAGCATCGAAATTGGTACCGCCTGTCGTGAAACCGCCTGCCTTGAGGACTTCGTAATAGGCCAAAGCGACCTCGGGCACGGAATTGGGGAACTGATCGGTATCCCATCCCGACTGGTAATCGTTGCGGTTCATGTCGATCGACCCGAAAATGCCAAGCGCGGACGCCAGCGCCAACTCGTGCTCAAACGAATGTCCCGCCAGGATCGCGTGCCCCTGTTCGATGTTCACTTTCACCTCATTCTCAAGTCCGAAATCCTTGAGGAAACCATAAACGGTGGCGACGTCGTAGTCGTACTGATGTTTGGTGGGTTCCTGCGGTTTGGGCTCGATCAGGATGCCGCCTTTGAAACCGATCTTGCGTGCATATTCGACCGCCATTTGCAGGAAACGGCCGGCCTGTTCACGCTCACGTTTCATGTCGGTGTTCAGCAGCGTTTCATAGCCTTCGCGCCCGCCCCACAGCACATAGTTTTCGCCACCCAGCTTGTGGGTCACGTCGATGCATTCTTTGACGGTCGCGGCGGCGTAGGCGAATACATCAGGGTCGGGGTTGGTCGCCGCACCGGACATATAGCGCCGGTTCGAGAACAGGTTCGCGGTGCCCCACAGCAGTTTGGTGCCTGTCTGTTCCATCTTTTCGCCGAAATAATCGGTGATTTCGTGCAGACGCGCTGTGCTTTCGGCGAATGTATCGCCTTCGGGGCGCACATCGGCGTCGTGGAAACAGAAATACGGCTGGCCTAGGATCTTGAACATATCGAACGCGGTATCGGCCTTGATGCGTGCGTGATCCATTGTGTTGCCAAACCAGGGACGCTCGAACGTCTGGCCGCCAAACGGATCGCCGCCTTCCCAAGCAAAGCTGTGCCAATAGGCGACGGCAAAGCGCAGATGTTCGGCCATCGTCTTGCCCATCAGCATTTCGTCAGGGTTATAGCTGCGATAGGCGAAATCATGGGTCGCGTCGGGATCATAGGTGATCGTTGGGATACCATCGAAAAATTCAGTCATGGGAGGGGTCCTTATGGATAGATCAGCGCAGCGATTTAACCGCGCGGTATGTCTCGGAATAGCGGGCGTGCGCGTCGGCAAAGGCTGGAACAAGTGTTGAATCAGGCTCTATCACGCGGGAAACGGGGGGTGGGACGGCGATTTCGGCACCTGCGCCAGTCGCAGCCATGCGTCCCAAGCGCGCAGCGCCCAAGGCGGCACCAAAGTCACCAGCAGCAGGCAATTGGATCGGCATATCCAGCGATGTCGCAATGGCCTTGAGCCAGTAATCGGATTTCGACCCGCCGCCGACCGCGATCAGGCTGTCGATCTTGGTACCGGTCAACGCCATCGCGTCAAAACTGTCGCGCAAGGCGTGGGTGACCCCTTCGAGAACCGCGCGGACCATCGCAGCACGGTCTGTTGCGTGGCCCAGATGCAGGAAACCCGCGCGAATTTTTGCATCATTGTGAGGTGTGCGTTCGCCGCCGAGATACGGCATGAAAATCGTCCGGCTGGGTGCTTTCAATTGCCCCAAATCACCGGTCAGCCTTTGTGGATCCTCGTTCAGCATACCCGCCAGCCAGTTCAGCGCGTCCGTTGCAGACAGGATCACCCCCATCTGGTGCCACAGACCCGGCAGCGCGTGGCAAAAACTGTGCAAAGCGCTCTCTGGTGCGGCGGCATAGCTGGGCGTCGCGGCGAACAACACGCCAGATGTGCCAAGCGACACGAACGCCTGACCCGGTTTCACAACGCCCATCCCGATGGCAGAGGCAGCATTATCACCACCGCCCCCCGCGACAGGAATGCCCGCAGGCAAGCCAAGCTTGACGGCGATTGATCCGGTCAGGGTGCCAGAAACGTCGGACCCTTCAACAAGGCGGGGCATTTGCGCCCGTGAAAGACCCGACAGCGCCAGCAATTCATCCGACCAGTCGCGCGCGCCGGTGTCCAGCCAGCTGGTGCCAGCGGCGTCGGACATTTCTGAAACGGCCTCGCCTGTTAACCAAAACCGCAGCGCGTCTTTGGGCAGCAACGCCTTGTCGATCTTTGCAAAGGTATCGGCCTCGTGCCGCCGGACCCATTCAACTTTGGGGGCGGTAAAGCCGGGGAAAACGATGTTCCCCGTCACTTTGCGCCAGATCGGGTTGGCGTCCATCTCGGCGGCCTCTGTAGCAGCGCGGGTGTCGTTCCACAGCATACAAGGGCGCAACGCCGCGCCGTTTGCGTCGATCAGCGTCGCGCCATGCATGTGACCGCTTAGGCCGATGCCTTGGACGCCGCTTAGGTCAACGCCCAAACCACGCACTGCGGCCGCACAGGCGGTGAACCAATCATCAGCGGTTTGTTCGCTCCATCCGTCGTGGGGGCGCGATACCTGCAAGGGGGCGTTGGCTTCGGCGATGATGTTTTCATCACCGTCCACCAGCAGGGCTTTCAGGCCGGAGGTGCCCAGATCAAGGCCTAGAAACATGGTTTTTCCCTTTGTCAGAGCCTAGGCCGCGTCGCGCGCCTTGCCCATGATGATCATGCTCAGGATGTCATCCTCGGTCACGTCACCGACTTTTTCAGTGCCGATCATGGTGCCGTTCTTCATCACCGATACGCGGTCGCATAGATCCAGCATTTCGCGGGTGTCGTGGCTGATCAGGAAGATGCCCAGGCCCTGCGCCTTCAGTTCCTTGATCAGGTCCGCGACCATCTTGCTTTCGTGCACACCCAAGGCGGCTGTGGGTTCATCCATGATCAGGATCTTCGCATTGAAATATACCGCCCGCGCAATCGCTACCGATTGCCGTTGACCACCAGAAAGCGCCGAAACAGGCTCGCTTATTTTCTTAAAGTTGGGATTGAGCCGCGCCATGATCTTGCGGGTCTCTGCCTCCATCTTGGCGTCGTCCACCAGACCGAAACGGTTGGTCAATTCGCGCCCCAAAAACAGGTTACTTGGCGCATCAAGGTTATCGGCAAGCGCCAGCGTCTGGTAAATCGTTTCGATGTTGTGACGGCGGGCATCACGGGGGGACTGGATATTGACCTTGTTGCCTTCGATCCAGATTTCGCCTTCGTCCATCTGGTACGCACCGGCCAAAATCTTGATCAGGGTCGATTTGCCCGCGCCGTTATGGCCCAGCAGGCCGACAACTTCGCCCGGATACAGATCAAGCGACACGTTATCGACAGCGCGCACGCCCCCGAAGGACAGCGAAATATTCTTGAGCTCTACTAAAGGTGTCATATCATTTCCCTCCCGTGCGGCGGCGATAGACAATGTCGATCCAAACGGCGAGGACAAGAACAGCCCCCACAACGATGTTTTGCAGCGGTGCGTCGACGCCCACCATGGCCATGCCCGATTGCAGCGACTGCATGATCAGCGCGCCAAGGATCGCGCCGTGAATGGTACCGATGCCGCCCGCCAGCGCCGTGCCACCGATTACCGCAGCGGCGATCACGCGCAGTTCATCCAGCGTGCCGATGTCGTTGGAATGGTTCGTCAGACGGGCCGACGCGACAACCGCAGACAACGCCACCAAGGCGCCCATCAGGGCAAATATCTTCACCGTCAGCAGTCGTGTGTTGATGCCGGACAGTTCCGCCGCATCAGGGTTGCCCCCGGTCGCAAAGATATACCGCCCCAGCCGCGTGCGTTTCGCAACGACGGTCATGGCAATTGCAATCGCGATCAGCAGCAACACGGAATAGGGGATGCCGTAAGCCGCTGTATAGCCCTCTGGCATCACCTCACCGCTTGCTTTGAATTCGCGGATCAGGCGGGCGGTTGGCACCTCATAGGCATTCAGGATCGCAACAAAGCCAAGGATACCGACAGCGATGATCAGTCCGACAATCGCTTCTGCCCAGACGGGCTTGACCGGGAAACCATGGTTGACCTTGTTGCGCCGCGAGGCCGATAGCGCCCAAAGCGCGAGCAGCACTGCGATGATGCCAACAATCCAAGACCAAGTTTCGCCCAGCGTCCCGTTGATACCACCAAGTTTGCGGAATGTTTCATCGAGGGGGCCGATGGTTTGGCCGTCTGTCATATACCACGCCACGTTCCGCCAGATCAGCAAACCACCAAGTGTCACGATAAAGGCAGGGATCGTCAGATAGCCCACAAGCCATCCCTGAAACGCACCGATCACGGCACCCACGACCAGACCAACTGCTATGGTAATCCAAGGGATCAACGGATGACCAAGGCCAAGCCCCAGCATCTTGGGCAAAATGTCAGTTTGAGTGATTGCCATCGCGGCTGAACAGGTCGCGAGCATGGCCCCCACAGAAAGGTCGATGTGGCGGGTGACGATCACAAACACCATGCCAGTGGCCATGATGGCGACGCTGACGGTTTGGATGGTCAGGTTAAAAATATTGCGCGGCGTCAAAAAACGTCCGTCGGTCAGCACGTTAAAGACCAAGCACACCAGAACAAAGGCACCGATCATGCCCAACAAGCGTGTGTCGATCTCGAGCTGGGTCAGGAACGAACGTTTGGCGGCTGTCGGTGACGGATGTGAATCAGTACCGGGTGTTGATGTATCTGTCATGTAATTGGCTTCCGGATTGGGTCGCGGTTTCTTTCAGCGGTCAGGACCTCGGGTAAGGCAAAGGCCCGCGCATAAAAGGAATAAAGGGGGGTGCATCCCGACCGGGGCCGGGATGCAATTGTTTTGATTACTGGCAGGCTGCGACGTCTGCAACACCTTGGCAAAGCGCCTCTTTGGTGATCCAGCCGGCATCCAGAACGGCGTTCAAGTTGTCGATGGTAACCGGCACGGGGGCCAGAAACTTGGCGGACAAGGTTGTGCCGCCTGGCGACGTCCATTCCTGCGCGCCATCAACGGCACCCATTTCAGTACCACCAGCAAGGGCGACTGCGATTTCAGCAGCGTTTTTACCCAGATCGCGGGCGTCTTTCCAAACGCTAACGGTCTGTGTGCCCATGGCAACGCGGTTCAACGCAGCGTGATCGCCATCTTGGCCGGACACGGGTGTGCCTTCCATGCCTTGCGCTGTCAGGGCTGCAACCGCCCCACCAGCTGTACCGTCGTTAGATGCAACAACCGCATCAACTTTGTTATCTTGCGCTGTCAGGATTTGCTCCATGTTGCGCTGTGCGTTGGCAGGCAACCAGCCATCGGTGTACGCTTCGGCAACGATGGTGATGTCGCCCGCATCAATCGCGGATTGCAGCACTTCTTGCTGGCCGCCACGCAGGAAATCAGCGTTCGGGTCGGTGGGCGAACCCTTGATCATGACGTAGTTGCCTTTTGGCATTGCTTCCAGAACCGCGCGGGCCTGCATGCGGCCAACTTCGACGTTGTCGAATGTCAGGTAAAACGCACGAGGATCTTCGATCAGACGGTCATAGCCAACAACCGGAATACCTTCGTCAGCCGCGGCTGTGATGGCTGGGCCAATCGCTTGGCTGTCTTGTGCCAGAATGATCAGGGCATCAACGCCTTGGGCAATCAGGCTTTCCACATCGGACAATTGCTTGGCCGAGGACGACTGCGCATCTGCGCTGACGTATTTCGCACCTGCAGCATCAAGCGCTGCCTTGATCGCGGCTTCGTCAGTTTTCCAGCGTTCTTCTTGAAAGTTGGACCAGCTAACGCCGACAGTGATGTCTTGGGCTGTGGCGGCGTGGGTGAATCCGGCAGTGGCGACAGCCGCTGCCATAAAGAGTTTACGCATTTCTTTCCTCCCAGATGAAATGTTCCGATTGCCTTTGGTGGCTTCGGGTTCTTCGTATCTCTGAGGTTGCGCAATTTAATTCAGTTGTCAAAATAAATTTTGCAAAAGAGGATAAAGAATTTGACAGAGACCGGCAAAAAGCGGCTTATTTCGGGTGGGAGAGGCGGGGTTTTTGATTAAAGCTGCCGCGAGTGGGGGATAAAATTTGGCAAGCGAATTAATTCGACACGCCTCGCTGGAAGGTGCTGAAACAGCCTCATTGGGCTGCGGGCCCTGCTTGGCGATGCCTCAGAATGACACGCGGCCGTTGCGTCAGCAAGTGTTTGAACAGGTCCGCGCCGCCGGACATATGCCGCGCATGGATGTTGCCCGCGCGCTGGACATCAGCCCCGGTTCCGTGACGACCATTACCTCTGATCTGATCGCGCGTGGTCTGCTGCAAGAAGTCGAAGACAGCCAGCGCGGCCCCAGTCGCGGGCGGCCCCCGATTGCCTTGCGTGTGGCACCACACAGCGGGTTCGTCATCGGGATGAAGCTGTCGGATGAACGCCATACCGCCGTCTTGATGGACCTTGCCGGTACCGTCATTGCCGAAGCCCAGCTGGCCAGCGGTGCCTTGTGTCAAACGACCGATAAGATTTTAGCCGAGGTTTCGACCCTAACAAGGAAGCTTTTGCAGAAATCAGGTCAATCACAAGCGTCAATCAGTGCGATCGGAATTGGGCTGCCCGGCATTGTCGACGCCTGTACCGGTGTTGTGAAATGGTCGCCCGTGATGACCGATACTGAAATTCCCTTGCGCGAAATGCTGCAAAGCGCGTTGGGGCTGCCTGTGTCTTTGGACAATGATACCAATCTGTTGACGCTTGCCGAATTGTGGTTCGGGGCTGGCCGGGGCATCTCGAACTTTGCCGTTGTCACGATTGAACGCGGCGTTGGTATGGGGCTGGTGCTGAACAACCGTCTGTTCAGGGGGGCCTTGGGGCCAGGAATGGAGCTGGGCCATACCAAAGTGCAGTTGGATGGTGCCTTATGTCGCTGCGGTCAGCGCGGCTGTCTTGAGGCCTATATCGCTGACTACGCCCTTGCCCGAGAGGCCGGAACAGCCTTGGGCCGCGACCCAAGGCTGGATAGTTCTGCTGTCACGATGATTGAAGCGCTTTACGAACAGGCAAACGAGGGGAACGAGGCCGCATTAGCGATCTTCCGTCGCGCGGGCCGATTCCTAAGCGTCGGTCTGGCGAATATCGTGCAATTATTCGACCCCGAGCGGATCATCCTAAGCGGCGAACGCATGCGCTATGACTATCTAACGGCCGACGATATGTTGGCCGAGATGAACAGTATGATTCTTCCCGCAGGACGTACTCCCACCCCAGTCGATATTCAGGCTTGGGGCGGATCTGTGTGGGCAAAGGGTGCCGCTGCTTTGGCCCTGTCCGACGTCACCACCGCCCTTCTGGGGGAGAATGTTGCGTGATTGCCCGCCTGACGTCGATTTTCTGTATGATGGGGGGCGCTGTTTGCGCTGATCCGCTGTTCGAGGATATCACCGCTGCCCTGCCCGACCACCAATACACAGGCGGATGGGAACACTTCGTCGGGGGAGGTGTTTCGGCGTTTGACTGTTCTGCCGACGGGCGGCCCGATCTGGTGGCTGCGGGCGGCACATCGCCGATGATTTTGTTGAAAAACGTCTCTGAAACTGGAAGAATAGCCTTTGATCCAGTCTCTGTGGCGGGTGAAATAACAGGCGTGACCGGTGCATATCCTGTAGATATTGACGGGGACGGGGTGCTGGATCTTTATGTCATGCGCGTCGGGCCTGATCGTGTTTTGCAAGGGGGGCCTGACTGCACTTTCACCGATGTGACAGCACGCTGGAATATCCCGCAGACTGATCAATGGACCACTGCGTTTACCGCGTGGTGGGACACGGGCGCACGTTTTCCGACCCTGGCTGTCGGTCATTACGTTGACCGCACAAAACCTGACGGGCCATTTGGCACCTGCGATACCCAGACGATTCTGAATCCGCAGGATGGCAATACGGCCAGCTATCGCGCCGAGCTTCTGACCCCCGGGTTTTGCACCCTTTCAATGCTGACATCGACAGATGCGCGCGGGCGAAAATCATTGCGCATATCCAACGATAGACACTATTATGTCTCCGGCGGGTCAGAGCAGCTTTGGGACATAAGGGACCGCCGGTTTCTGACTCCGGATGATGGTTGGGATACGGTTTCGCTGTGGGGGATGGGCATCGCAAGCCGTGACTTGAACGGCGACCAGCGGGATGAACTTATGCTGACCTCGATGGGGGATCAGTTGATGCAGATCGCGCAGGCAGATGGGCGTTATATCGGCGCGCCCTATGATATCGGCACCTATGCACATAACCCCTATATCAAGGGCGATGGTCGTCCATCAACCGGCTGGCACGCCAGCTTTGCCGACGTGAACAACGACGGCCGTGCGGATCTGTTCATCGCCAAAGGCAATGTGGACCAGATGCCTGGCATGGCGATGCGCGACCCCAACAATCTGCTGATCCAAGGCAAGGATGGTCGTTTTGCCGAAGCCGGAGGCGTTGCTGGTGTGGCGGACACCGCCCGGTCCCGTGGTGCTGCGCTGGCGGATTTCGACAGCGACGGGCGGCTTGATCTGGTCGTCGTGAACCGCCGTGCGCCGATGCGGCTGTACAGGAATTTGACGCCAGATGCGGGAAATGCCGTTCAGGTGCTGGCCATCGGGGCAGGTGGCAATCATTTTGCGGTCGGCGCGCGGGTGATTGTGACGGCTGATGATCATCAGCAAAGCCAACAAATCACGATAGGCGGCGGGCACGCTGGGGCGGTGGCAGGCCCGCTGTATTTCGGCATCGCTGCGGCCAAGACTGCGGTGGTTCAGGTGCAGTGGCCTGACGGATCGCTAAGCGATATGGGTGATGTGCTGGCTGGCGAAACGATCTTGATCGAGCAGCCGAATTAGTCTGCCGTAACGCCGCCCACGGCCAATCCGCTTGGCACGCTTTTCGGGATACCCAGTCGGCCGTTCAGGGCGGTTTCATCGTCCAGCGTCCGCAGAAAAGACACTAATGCGGCGATATCGGCGGCATCAAGCCCGCGTGGCGCGCGTATCATTGCAGCTTGGACAATGCTTTCGCGGGCAGCAGGATCATCCATTTCGCGCCAGTCGTTCCCCATTAAAGGTGGCAGGCGCACAGCAAGACGTGCGGTGGAACTTTGTGCAAACCGCGCAGTGCCTGCAACGGGATCAAGGTGATCGCGTAGGAAGTGCTCGATCTTGCTGTGACCCCCTGCATGCCCCCAAGGCCCGGTTTGCATTACGTTGCGCAAAGACGGTGTGCGAAAAGCAAAAGCATCGTCAGTATCGCCGGTCACGCGCATCCTGCCCGTGTCGTGGGCGTTATTTTCGAACGCTGCTGCCTTGCCGGGACCCAGCTGTGGTGCGCCCATTGCGTGAAACCCGTGATCGGTCTGAAACGGTCCTGAATGGCACACGTTACAGCCCGCATCGCCGTAAAATAACCCCATGCCCTGCTCCGCTTTCAGCGGTAGTCCGACAGTCGGGTCGCGCAAATAGGTATCAAAGGCCGACGTATCAGATCGCCATTCATGGGCGATAAACACAGCAATCGCGTTCGAGATATCTGTAAACGCAATGTCATCGGGCGTATCAATATGGTCGTAAACTGCGCTGAATCGCTGGGCATAATCAGGCAGGTCTGCAACCCGACGCGACAGGATATCCCACGCGCCATCTGACCCCGTAATCAGACCCTGACGCACGGCCTTTGCCACGTTATTCTCACCCCCGTGGCCGGCCATTTCATCAGGGCTTAGGACTGGAAACATGGTCTGTGCTGACAAAAGCGACGCAAAGCCGCCAAGCATGTCATCCTCAAGCGGTGTCCGGAACCCCGACGTCATGGTTGAATCTACCTCGATCCGGCCGTCATGGAATAGAACTGTAAATTCGGATGCCCCAAGGTTGAACAACGCCGGAGAATTCCGCGGGATGCGGTGGGTTGGCATGTTGTCGGGATCGCCGCGGCGTTCCAGCCCCAAGCCAACGCCGCCTTCGCCCAACCCCAGCGACACCCCGTCACTGGTCGCGAAATCCGGGTGGTGGCAGGTGGCGCAGGCGATGTTGCGGTTGCCCGAGAGGATGGGATCGTAGAACAGCAATTGGCCCAGAATCGCCTCGTCCATATCTATGGGCGCATAGGCCGTCCCGGATACGGGGCTTGGCAACGGGTCGGCCTGTGAAACACAGGCGCTGAAGGCCAGCAACAGAACGGATGAACGGATCAAAATCATAGGATGACCTTTGCCCAATTAGGCTGTCTGGACAAGCCCGCTAGGCCCAATTGATCAGCGCCTGTGACAGTCGCGCCAGCCCGTCGTGCAGGTTAACGGCAGCACCGCCGCCCACGCCAAGCCTGATGTGGCGGGGTTGATCATAGGCGCTGCCGGGCAGCAGAAAGGTGCGATACGGGTCGGCCAGCAGCCTACGTGCGAAATCATCGCTGTCGATCCCGTCCGGTAGGCGGGCCAGCCCGATCAATCCGGCGCGGGGTGGCACCCAAGACAGGCCCGCTTGCGCATCGACCCAAGCGTTCATCTGCGCCAGATTATCACGGCCATCGTGGCGGGCCGTTTTCATTGCTGCCGCATACCTGTCTGGGCGCAGCGCGATTTCAGAAATTATTTCACCCATGATGTTCATGATCTCGGACGAATTTTCCCGCAAGATCACCGCATCCATGATCATCTGCGGATCTGGGCATATCATCCAACCCGTGCGCAGCCCCTGAAGGCCCAATGCCTTTGAGACTGAGCCTGTCGTGATCCCCTTGGGGTAGAGGCCGGCGACCGATGGCGCACGGGGCCCGTCCCATTCCAGACCGGCGTATACCTCGTCGATCAACAGCCACGCGCCGACGCGATCGGCGATGGTGACAAGCTGGGTGATCTCTTCGGGGCTTAGCAAATCACCGGTCGGGTTATTGGGGTTGGTCAGGAATATCATCTTGGTCTGATCGCTGACCGCATCGGCAATCTGGTCAATGGGCAGCCGCCAACCGTCGTTTTCCTGCCGCGTAATGCGGGTGATTTTCGCGCCAATGGCTTTGGCCAACACCTCGGCCTGTGGCCAGCCGGGTGTTTCAATCACGATTTCATCGCCGGGTTGAAGCAACTGCATGATCGCAAGGTAATTCGCTTCGGCAGCACCTGCGGTGATCAACACATCGCTTTGGCTGCAAACCCCGGTCAATCCGGCTTGGGCCAACACGTGATCTCGTAGCTCTGGCAGACCGCGAAAGTCGCGATTGTTCCAATCCAGGGACTGGTTTGGATCCAGATCAGCCAGATAATCCCCCAGCTTGGGCGACCCGGACAGCGAAAACCCGACCACTGCCTGAGGCGCTGCATCTGTGGTCTCCAGAAGATATTGGAACAACGTGTGTATCTTGACTTTCATGCGGGGCCTCTGGCTAACATGCCCGTGAAAAGGGGCAGATACATGAATATGCAAGTTTCTTTGAAAGGCAAACCCATACGTCTGGCCGTGCTGGACTATGGTCTATTCCGGGTGCATTCAGGGCCGCGTGATGTCGGGATCTGTGGCTATGTCATTCAAACAGATGCGGGTGAAACCGTCTTGATAGACACTGGTTTTCCGCAGAAATACGCCCAAGACGCCGATGCCGCCACGGCAGAGGATGATCTGGGATCCTTTGGTCAGGTTCTGTCTGTGAAGCCGGAAAACATGCCCGGCCCGCAACTGGCAAAACTGGGCATCGCCAAGCAAGACGTGACGCTGATGATCCAAAGTCACACGCATATTGACCATGTTGGCGACATGGCAGGCTATCCGCAGGCCCCCATTCTGATCGCCGCAGCCGAGCGCGCGTTGCCAAGGCCGCTGTATTGGTCGGGCAAGCAGGTGATGGAGTGGCCCAATGCCGATTATGCGCTGGTCACTCAAGATTTCAGCCTGTGCGACGGGTTCGACGTGTTGCTCTGTCCCGGCCACGCGCCCGGTCAACTGGCCGTTATGATCCGTCTGCCGGATACCGGTTGGGTGTTGTTGACCTCTGACGCGATCAGCCGCGCTTCTGAAATTGAGGAGGGGTTCGCGGGCTCTTGGGACGTGGATCTTGCCATCCATCACGGGGATCGCCTGATGAAGCTGGCCGCCGCACGCGATGCCGCCGTGATATTCGGGCACAGTCCCGAAGATTGGCCCACCCTGAAAAAGGCACCGCACTGGTTTACCTGAACCGGTAACCGCAGGGAAAAAAATTCTTTTGTGGTTTCGGATTAGCGACTAGGCTCCCTTTTGAGGCTGGAATAACCGGCCAAAACCAACGGTGGGAGACCTTGAATGGGCAAGAGAGACGAATGGATCGCGAAATACGCGGATGATCTGACAAACAAATGCGGTATGACGCCAGACATGGATTTGCTGACCAAGGTCACGATTGGCTGTGGCCCGTCGATTTACAACGCAGATGCACAGACCGTAGCCGGATCGCAAGAAAGCGAGCTTGAGCTGGTCAAAACCAACTTTCTGATGAAGAAACTCGGCATGTCCGACAGCCCCGACCTGATGGAAGGCATCCACAAAGTTATCGAGACCTACGGACAATCCGAGCGTAACAAATACCGCGCCGTCGTCTATTATATGTTGACCAAGCATTTCGGCAAAGAAGCCGTCTACGCCTAAGACGGCTACCAGAACCAAAAAGGAACGCCCGATGGTTAACCGGGCGTTTTTTTATTGTAAGGTGTTTGAATTACTCGATTCTTGCACAGGATCGGCTGATGCGGTATTCAGAGTGCATCGGCTAGTACGGCCAGAACATATTTCGATACACGTGAGGTGGTCTTTAGGGATTCACGTGGGGTGAGAAAGGGTTCTGGCGGGGTGCCGGAACCCTTTTTACGTTTATCCTTGAAGAATACGATGCCGTTAAGACGCTTCCGTATTCCCCATGGCGCAGATCTGTTGCCACTGTTCGTCTGTGACGGGTTGCACTGACAAACGCGGGCTTTTTACCAAAGGCATATCGTCAAACCGGCCATCGACTTTGATGGCGTCCAGCGTGACGGGCGTTTTAAACGGCCGAACCGCTTTGATATCTACACATTCCCAACGGTCATCATCGGTTGAACTGTCCTGATGCGCCTTGGCAATGATTTCTACGATGCCGACAATCGCCCTTTCGCCTTGTGAGTGATAGAAAAACCCAAGATCGCCTTTGGCCATTTCGCGCATGAAATTGCGTGCCTGATAGTTGCGCACCCCGTCCCATTCCTCGCCCGCGTCGCCTTTGGCGACTTGATCATCCCAGCCCCAGGTCGACGGTTCTGATTTAAACAGCCAATAGGCCATCAGCCGATCACCTTGTTCCAAGCGATCAGCTGAACGTCCGCGAACAATCCGGCCTTGGCATAGGGATCGTTTGCGGCCCAATCCTGCGCCGCCGCCATATCGGCGACATCCAAAATCACCAGCGATCCGCACATCTGCGTATCGGCATCCAGCAAAGGTCCAGCCTGAGAAACGCAACCGGTAGATTTCAGATACTCCACATGAGCGGGGCGGTTTTCCTGCCGCACGGCTAGGGAATCGGCTTTGTCTTTGGCAATCAGGGCAATCAGCATGTCATTCTTCCTTTAGGGGGCGGGTCAAAAGCGACTTCATCGCGCTTTGCACATCTAATCTGTTCTCGATCAAACCTGCAACGGCGGCTGTGATCGGCAGGTCCAGCCCTTTTTTTTGCGCCAATCCATGCACCGCGCGGGCCGTTGCGGCCCCTTCGACGGTTGTCGCGCTGTCAAAACTGCGCCCTTCGCCAAAGGCCAGCCCAAGCCGGTAGTTCCGCGATTGGGTCGATGTGCAGGTCAGCGTCAGATCGCCAAATCCCGACAGCCCCGACAGCGTATCGGGATCGGCGTTCAAATGCGCCGCCAGCCGTTGCATTTCAGCAAAGCCGCGGGTCATCAATGCGGCCCGTGCGCTTTCGCCCAGTCCGGCCCCCATCGCGGCGCCGCAGGCAATGGCGACTACGTTCTTTAGCGCGCCGCCCAGTTCTGCGCCGATGGTATCGACCGTCCGGTAAAGCCGCAGGTTCTGCGTTGTCAGCGCCTTTTGCAGCTTTTCACCCATCGCCGCATCGGCGCAGGCCAGTGTCAGGGCTGTCGGTAGACCGCGTGCAATATCAGCGGCAAAGCTGGGGCCGGTCAGAATGGCTGGAACCGCATCGGGCAGGGTCTCTCGGATCACCGCAACAGGGCCAAGGCCGGTTTTCAGCTCAATTCCCTTGCAGCAGGCGACAATGGTTTTGCCAGCCAGCAGGGCGGCATGATCGGTCAAAAAGCCGCGCAGCTTTTGCATTGGTACTGACACCAGCAAAATCTCTGCTTTGGCGGCATCCTCGAAAATGTCTGTGACGAACAAGGCATCAGGAAAATGGCATCCTGGCAGGCGCGCTGCGTTTTCGCGGATAATGTCCATGCCCTGTACGTCGCGGGCCCACAGGCTGACCGGACTTTTATGCGCCAGTGAAATTGCCAGCGCAGTACCAAAGGCACCGGCACCCAGAACTGCAATGCTCATGCTTTGGCCCCTTTTTTACCACTGCCCAGCATGGACGGTTGCTTGGTGTCCAAGGGCCATCTTGGCCGCGCCGATAGCGTCAGATCATCGGGGTCTCGCAACTGGCTTTGTTCCGCTGCGGCAAAGGCGATCATCGCGGCATTATCGGTACACAGGCTAAGCGGCGGCGCGATAAAGGCGGCGGCGACTTCGTCCGATACAGTCTCTAACCTTGCGCGAATGGCGCTGTTTGCGGCAACGCCGCCCGCCACACACAGGCTGCGGGTTTCGGGTGCATGTTCCAGATACAGCCTTAGCGCGCGACGGGTCTTTTCTGCCATGACGTCGACGACAGCGGCCTGAAATCCGGCGGCCAAGTTAGCTTGATCCTGAAGTGTCAGCCCGCCCTTTTCAGCGATAATCTTATCTCTAACCCGCAGAACTGCAGTCTTGAGACCGGAAAATGACATGTCGCAATCTGGCCGGTCCAGCAGGGGGCGCGGAAAAGCAAAGCGTTTAGGATCACCGTTTAATGCGGCTTGTTCAATCGCAGGCCCGCCAGGCTGGGGAAGTGAAATCAGCCGCGCGACTTTGTCAAACGCTTCGCCGGGGGCATCATCAATCGTGCCGCCAAGCCGTTCAAAACGGTCGGGCCCATGCACCAGCAAGAACTGGCAATGCCCACCGGACACCAAAAGCATCAAATAGGGATAGGCCACATCATCCGTCAAACGCGGTGTCAGGGCGTGCCCCGCCAAGTGATTCACACCATAAAGCGGTTTTCCTGTCGCGGCAGACAGCCCCTTGGCGCACATCACGCCGGACAAGACGCCACCGATCAGCCCCGGCCCGGCAGTCACGGCAATCGCGTCGATATCTGCCAGTGTCAGGCTCGCTTTTGACAACGCTTCCTCGACGCATAGGTCCAGCTTTTCGGCATGGGCGCGGGCGGCGATTTCCGGAACAACGCCGCCAAAAGCCGCGTGCAGATCGGTTTGGCTGTCCACGACAGAGGACAGCACCTTGGCACGTTGCCCCGGTGTATGGCTTACAATCGCGGCGGCGGTATCATCGCAGCTGCTTTCCAATCCGAGAACTATCATAGCCGTTTCCGTTGCAAGGGTGATCAGTGCCAAGTAACACCTTGAGGCAAGTGGAACAATCCTTGGGGCCCCGCTGCCAAATGAACAAGCCCGTGCTGATCCTGACCCGGCCTGCCCCGAATGCATATGCATTTCTGGACATGATTGCACCTGTCCTTTTGGCGCGGGTCACGGTTCTGATCAGCCCGCTTTTGCGGATATCAGGGACAGGCACGCCTGTTGATATGCAAGGCATTGATGGGGTGATCTTTACATCCGCAAACGGACCGGCGTTTGCCCCCGAGGGGGGTGGTCGCACGGCGTTTTGTGTCGGTGCCAAAACGACCCAAGCAGCCGAGGCGAAAGGTTGGCGCGCGCAAATGCTTGGGCAAACCGCCGATGGATTGATAGAAGCTGTGATCAACAAGCGCCCAAAAGGGCCATTGCTGCACATATCTGGGCAACATCAACGCGGTGACATCGCCCGACGCCTGTCCGACGCAGGGATCAAAACAACGGCGGTCAACGTCTATGATCAAACGCTTTTGCCCCTGACCCCGCAGGCCAAAAGCGCCCTAACCGGGGGTAAACCTTGCATCGCCCCCTTGTTTTCGCCCCGAACTGCGACGCAATTTGCCCGCGAATGCGACGATCTGCGCCATGTCATTGTAATCGCCCTAAGCCCCGCCGTCGCCGATGCGCTGGGCGACAAACACCCGCAGCAACTTTTGATTGCGGATGAACCAACGGCCAATTCGATGCGTTTAGTGCTTGAAACTGTGGTTGATTGGGACAGGTTAGCTTGAAGATCGACACACATGCCGTCTAAGATTGAAAAAACAACTGACGATATGTCAGAATCGGAAAGGTTTTAAGCGTGGCAAAAGCGAAAACACCAAGCACGGACGGTGATAAACCGACGCAAAACGCGGCTTCGCGGGCGTCAGTAGCGGCGGCCAAGCCCAAGACCGCACCAAAAACTGCGGCAAAAACGACAAGTGCCTCAAAATCGGTCAAGGAAACTTCACCCGCGCCCAAAGATGTGGCTACCAAGGATACGGCGACACCCTCTGCTGCGGCAAAAACCACAAAAGACGCGACGGTATCTGCAGCATCAGCGGCCAAACCGGATACGGCCCCGAAAGATGCAGCACCTAAGGATAGCGGTCCCAAATCTGACCCTGCCGCAACTGCAGCGACACCCAACGTGAAAGCGATGTCCGATACCAGCCCCACATCCAAGCCCGACGTTAAAGCTGCCGATAAGAAGCCTGATGCACCCGCAGCAAAAGACATTTCTAAAGAAACGTCGAAACCTGCCGAGGGTTCAAAACCATCTGTCACTCCTGCACCTAGCCAACCCAAGCCTGAGAAACCCAAGAGCGTATTTTTCCCCATGTTTCTGGGCGGCCTTGTTGCCGGTGGTATCGGCTTCGCCGCTGCCGAGATGAATGTTTTAGGCTTGCGAACGGACACAAGCGCGATCAGCGAGGCTGAAAATACGGTTGCCGCAGATCTGGCCGATCAAGGGGCGCGGATCGCGGCACTTGAAGACGTGCTTGGTAAAACGCCAGCCGAAACCGATGCACCAGCGATCGATCTGGCCGCGATGGACGAGATCAAAGCATCCGTTGCGGCGCTGACTGCGCGGATTGATGAAATTGCGAACCGCCCCGCGCCAGCCGCAGGCGAAGCACCGCAGGTCGATACCTCGGCGTTCGAAGCTGAACTGGCCGCGCTGACAACATCCGTTGAAACGCAGAGGGACGAGATCCAGCGGCTTCTTGATAATGCATTAAGCGTCGAAGAGGCCACCGAACAAGCCGCACGGGCTGCAACAGCGCAATCTGCCGTGGCGCGGATCGTTGCGGCACTGACCACGGGACAGCCGTTTCAGACCGAAATCACCGATTTGCAAGCTGGCGGTGTCCAAGACATTCCCGCAGCTTTGACCGATGCCGCTGAAACGGGTGTGGCGACCAGCGCCAACTTGCAGGACCGTTTTCCTGATGTATCCCGCGCGGCCTTGGCCGCAGCGCGGGCTGAAGCACCGGCAGGTACAGCGGGCGGCATTGGCAGCTTTTTGAAAAATCAACTGGGTGCGCGGTCTGTGACCCCCCGTGAAGGCAATGACCCCGATGCGATCTTGTCGCGTGCCGAGGCTGCCGTGCGCGACGGTCGCCTTTCGGACGCCATAACCGAGATCGAGGCGCTGCCCGAAGGGGCCAAAGCGCCGATGGGCGACTGGCTTGCTGATGCGCAGGCCCGCCAAGCTGCACAAGATGCCGTACAGACCCTGACACAACGCCTGACGGCAAACTAAGGAAATTTATATGCTTTGGTCACTGATTAAGATCGTTGTGTTCGTTGCGGCAATTGCTGCGCTGACATGGGGTGCTGGGTTCTTGCTTGAAAGTTCGGGCGGGTTGCAGGTTACCGTGATGGGGACTGAATTCAGTTTTGGCCCGCTGCAATCGGTCATTGCGATCATCGCTCTGGTGATTGCGCTCTGGCTGGTGCTCAAGATTATTTCGCTGCTGGTCGCGGTCTGGCATTTCCTGAACGGCGATGAAACCGCGCTGTCGCGTTATTTTGACCGCAACCGTGAACGCAAAGGCTACGAGGCGTTGTCCGAAGGTCTGATGGCACTGGCAAGCGGAGAGGGGCGTTTGGCCCTGTCCAAAGCCGCGAAGGCGGATAAATATCTGGAACGGCCCGAGCTGACAAACCTGCTGATCGCGCAAGCTGCAGAAATGGCGGGCGACAAGCGCAAAGCCGAAGAAACCTATAAGAAACTGGTGGCCAATGAATCCACCCGCTTTGTCGGCGTGCGCGGTATTCTCAAGCAAAAGCTGGCCGAAGGCGATACCGATACGGCGCTGAAATTGGCCGAAAAGGCGTTCGCGCTAAAGCCCAAGCATGAAGACACAGGCGACATTCTGTTGAAGCTGCAAGCCGAGAAGGAAGACTGGACCGGCGCGCGTGAGACCCTGAACATCAAGCTGAAGAACGGCCAGCTGCCCCGCGATGTCCACAAGCGTCGCGACGCTGTGCTGGCGTTGTCCGAGGCCAAAGATGTCTTTACCGAAGGCCACAGCATCGAATCCCGCGAAGCGGCGATCGAAGCGAACCGTTTGTCGCCTGACCTGATCCCCGCTGCCGTAATGGCGGCGCACAGCTATATCGAACAGGGAAAACCCAAATATGCCGCGCGTCTGCTGAAGAAAGCATGGAGCGTTCATCCCCACCCTGACCTTGCCAGCGCTTTTGCCGCGATTGAACCGAACGAAAGCCCGAAAGAGCGGCTTAAACGGTTTACGGCGCTCACTCGGACCCAGCCTGACGATGCCGAAACCAAGATGCTGTTGGCCGAACTGAACATCGCCAACGAAGACTTTCCGCAAGCGCGGCGGTCCTTGGGAGATCTGGTCGAAACCGATCCGACGGCGCGTTCTGTCACGTTGATGGCAGCGATTGAACGGGGCGAAGGCGCGTCTGATACTGTCGTCAAAGGCTGGCTTGCCCGTGCGTTGACTGTGTCGCGTGGCCCGCAGTGGATTTGCGACAATTGCCAGCACATCCACACCAACTGGAAGCCGATTTGTGACAACTGCCACAGCTTTGATACGCTGGCCTGGAAAACGCCGCCCATGTCCGAGGTCGCAATGCCCGGCGGTGTGCAGATGTTGCCGCTGATTGTTGGCGCGATCGAAGATAACTCGGGTGCTGACGCCAAGCCACCTGTCGCCACACGCGCCGACATCGAAGAAGCAGAGCTGATCGTTGACGCGCCAGAAGACAGCGAAAAGCCGAAAGAACCCGAAGTTACTGCCGAAAAGTAGTCGGAAACGACGGTAAGAAATCTGGCCGGTGTTTGCTTTTCGTCAGCAGGCATCGGCCTTTTGCGTTATTGCCTGATAGAAATTTGGCCAGACCCAGTGAAGTTCGGCAACTTGCTGCATATATAAGTGTTCAAACCATCAAGGATACTCGCCATGGCGTTGGATCAGATAAAAACTCTTTCTGTCTCGGGAATGACCTGCGGGGGGTGCGCCGCTAGGGTAGACAAAGCGCTGCGTGCTGTGCCGGGCGTGACCGAGGTCAGCGTGAACCTTGCCGATGATACGGCGACGGTGACCCTCGCAAATGGTACCGTCGCGGTTGAAACGCTGGCCAAAGCCGCGACCGACGCGGGCTATCCCGCGACGGCGGCGACAAAGACAACCACCCAGGATCACGCCAGCGCAAAGCGTGAAGAGACCGAAGAAATCGGGCGGGCATTTGCGATTGCGGCAGCGCTTGCCTTGCCCGTCGTCGTGTTGGCCATGGGGGCGCACATGGTCCCCGGCATGCATGGGCTGATCGGCAAAACGATTGGCCATCAGGGCAGTTGGATGATCCAGTTTGCCCTGACAGCGATCCTGATCCTTGGGCCGGGGCGACGGTTTTACGCTATCGGTGTCCCTGCGCTTTTGCGCGGTGCGCCCGATATGAACAGCCTTGTGGCGTTGGGCACCGGGGCCGCGTTTACCTATTCTACCGTCGTCCTGTTCTTACCGTCGCTTTTGCCCGCCATCGCCCGCGAGGTGTATTTTGAGGCCGCCGCCGCCATCATTGCCCTGATCCTGCTGGGCCGCTGGCTTGAGGCGCGGGCCAAAGGCCGTACCGGTGCCGCGATCCAGAAACTTATCGGCCTGCAACCGCACCACGCACGGGTCAAACGGGGCAATGATTGGGTGGATGTCGATATCAGCGCGCTGCGCGTCGGCGATGAAATTCTGATCCGCCCCGGTGAACGCCTGCCCACCGATGCCACGATCATCGAAGGCGAATCTCGCATTGATGAAAGCATGATCACCGGCGAACCGATGCCGGTGCTGAAAACCGGCGGCGCGTCCGTAACAGGCGGGACCGTCAATGGCGACGGCAGTCTGCGGTGTCATGTGACGTCAGTGGGCGATGATACGACATTGGCGCAGATCATCCGCATGGTGCAGCAGGCACAGGGCGCGCGCTTGCCCATTCAGGGGGTAGTAGATCGTGTGACCTTGTGGTTCGTGCCCGCTGTCTTGGGGATGGCGGCGCTGACCGTGCTGGTTTGGGCTGTGTTTGGGCCGGAACCAGTGCTGTCGCATGCGCTTGTCGCAGGTGTTTCGGTGCTGATCATTGCGTGCCCTTGTGCGATGGGTCTGGCCACGCCAACCTCGATCATGGTGGGCACCGGTCGGGCCGCCGAGATGGGCGTTCTGTTTCGCAAAGGTGACGCGCTGCAAGCGTTAAGCGGTATTGAAATCGTGGCATTCGACAAAACCGGTACGTTGACCAAAGGCAGCCCCGCCTTGACGGGTCTTGTTCCGGCAAACGGTTTTGACCGTGACGCCCTATTGATCCAGATCGCCGCGGTCGAAACATCGTCGGAACACCCGATTGCCCGCGCCATTGTTGCTGCTGCCAAGGGCGCAGCCCTGCCCCAAGCCGAAGGGTTTCAGGCCATCAATGGTCAGGGGGTTACAGCCGTTGTGGAAGGTGCCAAGGTTCAGATCGGCAATGCCCGTCTGATGCAAGATGCCGGAATTGAAACCGCAGTGTTTTCCCAAGAGTTTGACGAACGGGCCAATCAGGGTGAAACCGTATTTTACGTCTCTGTTGAGGGTGAATTGGCCGGTCTGGTCGCGATTTCCGACCCGATCAAAGACGATAGCAAGGCGGCGATTGCAGCACTTCATGACCGCGGTTTGCAGGTCGCGATGATCACTGGCGACGATGAGAAAACCGCGCGCAGCGTCGCCGCGACCTTGGGGATTGATCACGTTGTGGCCGGCGTGCTGCCCGATGGCAAGATTGCGGCGCTTGACCGGTTGCGCGGAACGGATCGCAAGATTGCCTTTGTCGGTGATGGCATCAATGACGCGCCCGCGCTTGCCCATGCTGATGTGGGCATTGCGATTGGCACAGGCACCGATATCGCGATTGAATCGGCGGATGTGGTATTGATGTCGGGCAGCCTGACGGGCGTGAATAGTGCCATCGCCGTATCTCACGAGACATTGCGCAACATCAGGCAGAACCTGTTCTGGGCTTTCGGCTATAACGTCGCATTGATCCCTGTTGCGGCAGGGGGGCTATATCCGCTGTTCGGCATCCTGCTTTCCCCGATCCTTGCCGCGTCGGCGATGGCGTTTTCATCGGTGTTCGTGCTGACAAATGCCCTGCGGTTGCGGCGCATTAAAGTGCAGGTTTGATCCTTGGCAGGTGACGGGGCGGGGATTGAACGCTAACCATTGGGCAAACAGTTTTCAAAGGATCAGCCCCATGTCGTCAGATGCATATGTCTTTACCCCCCCGAAACAAGCCAGCCTTGCGGTTCAAGGGTCGGATACGCGGTTTCCCGTGCGCCGTATTTTCTGCGTCGGCCGGAACTATGCGGCCCACGCGATCGAGATGGGCAAAGATCCGACGCGCGAGGCCCCGTTTTTCTTTACCAAACCAGCTGATGCAGCGCTTGATACGCCGTGCACCATTCCCTATCCGCCGCTGACCGAAAACCTGCATTTCGAGATCGAGCTGATTATCGCCATCGGCAAAGGCGGCGCGGATATCGCCGAAGCGGATGTAATGGATCACGTTTGGGGCGCGTCCGTCGGCATTGATCTGACCCGTCGTGACCTGCAAAACGAGGCCAAGAATGCAGGCCGCCCGTGGGATTGGGGCAAGGCGTTCGATAACTCTGCCCCTATCGCGCCGATCGTGCCGATTGCCGATGTGCCATCTGTGGAAACCGCGCGCATCTGGCTGGCCGTGAATGGCGAGATCAAGCAAGACGCCGATCTGGCTGAACTGATCTGGTCGGTGCGCGAACATGTGTCGATCCTGTCGCAGTCCATGACGCTGGCCCCCGGTGACATCATCATGACGGGCACGCCCGCCGGTGTTGGCGCGATTGTGGCAGGCGACGTGGTCACTGGCGGTGTTGACGGCATCGGCACGCTTGAGGTCACGATAGGCCCGCGTGCATGACCGACCTTGCCCTGCATAACTATTTCCGATCGTCCACATCTGTGCGGGTCCGGGCAGCGCTGAACCTCAAGGGGCTGTCCTTCGACTATATCCCGTTGTCCCTGCTCAAGGGCGAACAGGCCAGCGCGGATCATCTGGCGTTGAACCCCTCGGGGCTGGTGCCGACCTTGGTGACACCCCAAGGCCCCTTGCCGCAGTCCCTTGCTATCATCGAATGGCTGGACGAGGTTTATCCGGAACCCGCTTTGCTGCCCGCAGACCCATGGGGGCGGGCGCGTGTGCGCAGTCTGGCGCATATTGTGGCGCTCGACATCCATCCGGTGAACAATCTGCGGATCCTCAAGCATCTTGAAGCAGAATATGGCGTCGATGCAGAGGGCAAAGCCCAATGGTTCCGTAAATGGGCCAGTGCGGGTCTTGCAGCACTTGAACAGCGCCTGACAGCCGATCCTGAAACAGGCGCGTTTTGTCACGGTGACACGGTCGGGCTGGCTGATCTATGTCTCTACGCTCAGGTCCTGAACAATGTGCGGTTTGACGTAGATATGACATCTTATCCGACCCTTCGGCGCATACATGCAAATTGTATGGAAATTCCGGCATTGCAGGACGCGATACCGGCAAATCAACCGGATGCGGTGTAATCACACTTTGGTCCGGGATGTTGACGCTGGAATTTATACGCTATGTATAATCATAGATACTATCGGGAGAAAATGAATGAAACTGATCTATAGCACCGTATTGGCCATGGCGTTTGCAGTCCCTGCTTTTGCTGACAGCCACAGCATGGGCGATGCAGACGCGGGCGAAAAGCAATTCGGTAAGTGTAAAGCATGCCACGCAATCGTCGATGACGCGGGCGAAGTGATCCAGCGCGGCGGTAAAGTTGGCCCCAACTTGTACAATCTTGTGGGGCGTCAGGCCGGTTCGGTCGAAGATTTCAAATACGGTAAAAGCATCGTAGAGGCCGGCGAAGGTGGTCTGGTCTGGGATCAGGCAAGCTTGGCAGAATATCTTGAAGATCCGACTGATTTTCTGCGCACCACGCTGGATGACAGCAAGGCGCGTTCGAAAATGTCGTTCAAATTGCGCAAGGGTACCGAAGATGTCGCCGCCTATCTGGCCAGCGTATCGCCCGGTGCCGAAGGCATGGAAGAAGCACCCAAGTCTGAATAAGCTGATCAGACCGATCTAAAATTGCCCGCCCGTCGCAAGATCGGGGCGGGCTTTTTTAATGCGTTCCCAATGACGCGCGAGTTTTATCTGCACGCGCCCGCGCTTTGGTTGCTTGATCCGGCAGGCCGGAACTCTCGTAAACATCGCCCAGCATCAAATTCAACGGCACCCCGTCAGGGTCGTAGGTGCGCCGCATCTCAAGAACCTGCTGCGCTGCAGAGGCGCGACCGTCTTGCACCAACGCATCCAGATGTATCTGTTCGAACAGGTCGCGCTGTGCGTGGCTGCCCCCACATTCTGCCATTCTTGGCAATGCACGCCCAAGCTGCGCGATCGCCGTAGGCCAATCGCCTTGGGTATGGGCGATGATACCGCGGGCTGCGGGCAATGCGACCTCTGCCCAAGCGGTGTGATCATATTGCGCGGTGTCGGCAGCGCGATTTTGTATCGCGTCAAACAGGCTCTGAGCTTGGGGTTTTTGCGTGCGCCCCAAAGCATATAGATATTGCAGTGTCAGAAAAGCATTCACGGTATCCGCGCCACGCATCGCGATATGATCGGCAACATCGCCCCAGCGGTCCCCAACATCGACACCGGCAAATTCCATCCGCGCCAACAGCGAAACGGCACCGACCTGATCCTGGGAATAGTCTTTGGCCAGCCCCCAGATATGCGCGTCATAGGCGCGGCGCACATCGTCATGGCGACCCTGTGAAAGGTAAAACAGCGCCAGATGCCACCAGTTATGGCTGCGCATAAAGGAATTGAGCGGTTGCCACGTGTCGGCCACGCTTTCCAGAAACACAGCCCCTTCGGCCACGCGGCCTTGGGTCAGCATCACATGGGCCAGTGCATGATGCGCCCACGGTTCGTCGTGTCGCAGGGCCATCGCTTGGCGGGCGGCGGCTTCGGCATCCTCTAGCAGGTGGCATTGTTCATAGCCAAAGGCGATCATCCCATGGACATAGGGGATATCAGCGGCCTCTGGCAGCGCCTTGAGGGCCATGCGCAACATGCCTGCCGCGTCGCCAGTGTTGAACAGGTGATATTGCGCCAGCTTGAGCATCACGACATCGCGCGGATGGTCCGTTGTAATCACGTCACACCCCGTCAGCATCGCGGGGATGTTGCCATCGACCCAATGACCGATGGTTTCAATCACCTGCGCCTCGCGTTTGGTTCCGGGTGCGGCCGCACGGGCGCGGGCCAGATAGGGTGCGGCCTTGGCGGGTGCGGCGGGGGCTTCAAGAAACATCCACAGCATCGCGGCATAGGCGTTTGCAATGGCACAATCAGGGTCGGCGTCGGCGGCGGCGATGATATTGGGGGCCTTGGTTTCGTAGGCGATAAAGCCGTGGATGAAATCATTGATACCTTGGATCGTCGCAGGGGTATCGGCGGTGATCGGCAAGCCATAAAGATCGGTTGTCATGGGGCACCTGTGATCGGATTTGAATTGGCAAAGCTTTTGACGTGGTCAGCGACTGCCTGTGGCGCATCCCAGTGAATAGAATGCCCCGCGTCAGGGATGATATGTGTCGGAATACCCGCCAAAGCCTGTTGCGCCATCGGCAGCGGGATAAGCATGTCGTCTTGCGCCAAAAGCGCTTGGGTCGGTGCGGGCAGCGGTGACGCTAAGGTGCGAGGTTGATAACCTTCCAGCGCGCCCAATTGGTGCGCCATGCCCCCGACGGTTTGCGCGTGAGCATAAGTAAGCGATGCCGCCGCCGCCGCATCCACGGCACCGGGAATATCATAGACCGCTGGTGTAAACAGCCACGGAAAGAAAGCGTGCAACCATGTGTCAGGCGCTGCATCGCTTTGCCGGATCGCCAAAAGAGCTTTGAACAGAGCCTGATTGCGCGTCAGCCGAACCGGAGCTGTGGCTGCAAGGGTCAGACTTGCGATTTGGTCGGGATAGGCGTGCAGCAGCTCAAGCGCGATCATGCCGCCCATTGAATGGCCGATAACATGCGCCTTCGGGATATTCAGACGGTCCAGCAAGGCAGCACAATCCTCGGCATAGATTTCGACAGAAACCGCAGCATCGACGGGGGCCGTGCGCCCTGTGGTCCGGTTGTCGGGTCTAATTAGGGTGAAATGCGGGGACAGCAACGGGACAAGTGGGGCCCAACTGGCGTTGTCGCTGACCATGCCCGCGATCATCAGCAAAGGGGGTCCGCTTCCGTCGATCTCGTAATGCAGGGTCACGTCGGGAAGGGTCAGCTTAGGCATTCAGATCGCTCCAACAGGGCAGCAGATCGCCGGGGGCGGGGTTTGCGTGATAAATTGCGCGGCCAATGGCGCGGGCAAGGCAAAGCGAAGCCGCATGGCCGATAAGCCCCAGCATCGTTGGGTCGATCGCATGGGCTTCGGTGCTGAGGGCAAACACCAAATCACCGTCATGGGGCGTGTGCGCAGGTACCGTCGCACGGCCAATCCCATCATGGGCGGCAACCGCCATACGCTGGCATTGTGCCTTGGTTAGGGTCGCATCTGTGGCGACAATCGCGATGGTCGTATTCTCGCGAGGCGACATGGCGGCGGTCTTGCGGCTGTCCAGATCAAGGCCCAGACCGCTGGCAGGATCAGGGCCAAGGCCGCCAAATTCAGCGCCCATTTCGAACGGGGCGGCATAGAAATGCCTGTCACCCGGGGTCGTTACCGCGCCCACAGGATTGGCGGCAACCAAAGCGCCGACCATAGTGCCATCAGGCAATTGCAGGGACGCGGACCCTAGCCCGCCTTTCACCATCGCGCTAAGCGCGCCGGTGCCCGCCCCGATGCTGCCCAAATCAAAGCTTTCACTTGCCGCGTTGAAAGCGGTACGACCAAGAGCGCGGTAGGGGTTATCATCCCACGCCTTGTCACCGCCATTGAGCAGATCAAACAGAATTGCGCCGGGCACCAAGGGGATCGTGGCATCTTTGATCTTGAATCCCCGCCCGACCGCGCGCAGTCCGTCAACCACACCGGAACAGGCATCAAGCCCGTAAGCCGACCCGCCGGACAGCACCAGCGCATCGACCACCGCCACTGATTTATCAGGGGCAAGCAGATCGGTTTCGCGGGTGCCCGGCGCGCCCCCCATGACATGAACTGAGGCGGTAAAGGGTTGATCGGCGGTCAAAACCGTCGCGCCGGATTTCAGCGCGTCGTTCTGCGCATTTCCCACCCTAAGGCCTTGGATATCCGTGATAAGGTTTTTGGGACCGGTTTGCATAGGTTAGAGCCTGTTGCGCTGGCGGGATGCTCCGCAGGGAGTTTATTTGGCAAAATGAAGCAGGGTCAGATACAACGCCCGCCGTCGACTTCGAGGGCGATGCCGGTGATCATGCTGGCTTCGTCCGAACACAGGAAAAGGGCGGCGTTGCCCATGTCTTCGGGTTGGCTGAAACGACCGAGGGGGATTGTGGCAAGGAATTTGGCCCGGATTTCAGGTGTGTCTTCGCCCATGAAGGTTTTCAGCAAAGGTGTTTCGCCAGCGACAGGGTTGATCGCGTTGACGCGGATGCCGTTAGGGGCCAATTCGACCGCCATGGTTTTGGTGGCGGTGATCATCCACCCTTTGGAGGCGTTGTACCAGTTGAGGTTCGGTCGTGGCGATACCCCTGCGGTGGAGGCGACATTTAGGATTGCGCCCATGCCGCGGGATTTCATATGCGGCACGATGCTGCGCGCGGTCAGATAAACGGATTTCATGTTCACGCGGGTGACACGGTCAAAGTCGTCTTCGCTGATGGTATCAAGCGGGGCGGGCATGTGGGACACGCCAGCGTTGTTGATCAGGATGTCGATGTGACCCCAAGCGGCAAGGGCTGCGTCGGTCATGGCTTGCACAGAAGGCCCGTCGCCCACGTCGACCTGTTGGGCAATTGCGTGGTCGCCCATTTCGGCGGCGAATTGTTCGGCGGCGGGGCCATTGATGTCAGCCACCATTACCTGCGCGCCTTCTTGCAAGAAGCGGCGGATGATGCCCGCGCCAAAGCCGGAGGCTCCTCCGGTTACGATCGCGGTTTTTCCTGTCAGACGCATAATTTCCCCTCCGGTAGTAATGATTTCTTTGATGCTATGAGGATTGGCCGGTCCCGCCAAGCGCTAGCGTTCAATCCTGAAGGAAAAACTGCCGCTTTGATGGACGGTTTTGGGCGGACCTTGGGTGATCTCGCAGGCGTTTTCGCAATCCGTCAGGCATTGCTGCCAAAACGGCATCCCGCCTGGGGACAGGGCGGCAACCCCAAGGGTCCAGTCGCCGCCAAGGGCGTTAAAGATCAGATGTGCCGCCTCTGTACCGATGCCTTGGTGCCGATGCGCAGGTTGAATGGTGAATTCGGTCAGTTCGTGAGTGCCGTCGGGATGATTCCAGACCAGCGCAAATCCGATAGGCTGGCCATCGGCGTTGATCAGATAGGGGTGACGTCCGCGTTCGATCCAATAACGGTCCAGTGCTGACGGATAATAGGGGGGACCGTCTGGCAGCAATTCGGCGAAATAGGTCTTGGCCATTGCGTCAAGCGTGGCGCGATTGGCCTCTGGTACGGGGGAGATTGTGATTTTCATGCTGGGTCGCTCTCGAACTCTGGCAGAACCGGGGCGGCGGCCAGCAGCTTTTGCGTATAGGGATGTTGCGGGGTTTCAAACACTGATTGCGTTGCCCCCTGTTCTACGATTTTGCCGGATTTCATCACCAGAACCCTGTCTGTCACGGTGCGCACAACTGACAGATCATGAGAGATGAATAGATATGTCAGGTCATAAGCTTTGCAAAGATCAGCCAGCAGATCAAGGATCTGGGCGCGGACCGATACGTCAAGCGCGCTGACCGCTTCGTCGAACAAGATCAGATCGGGGCGGATGATCAAGGCGCGGGCAATCGCGATGCGCTGGCGTTGGCCGCCGGAAAATTCGTGTATGTATTTGCGCCCATCGTCGGGGGATAGGCCCACCGCCGTCAGCGCTTCGGCAATTGCGGCGTCGCGCGCGGCACCCTGAGGGGGATCAGCAAGCAGGTGAAACGGTTCGGTGATCAGGCGGTCGACGCGGTGGCGGGGGTTAAAGCTGCCGAAGGGGTCTTGAAACACCACCTGCATTTTGCGCCGCACGGCAAGGTTGGGTTTGGTGCCGGTAAAGACCGGTTCGCCATCAAGGGTGATTGTTCCAGCTTGCACTTGTTCAAGGCCCAAAACCGCCCGAGTCAGGGTCGATTTTCCACAACCGGATTCCCCCACCAGCCCCAACCGTTCCCCGCGCTGGATGGTAAAGGATACATCATCAACGGCGCGAAAGCTGGCGGGTTTGCCAAAAAGGGTTTTGCGCGGCAGATTGTAATCCCTGCTCAGGTTCTGAACCTCAAGAAGCGGTTTTGGCGCGGGGGCTGGCGGCAACGTCACCTTGTGGTTCGACGCGGCAAACAGCATCTGCGTATAGGGGTGGCGCATGTTGCGCAGCAGCGCTTGAGTTTCGCCTTGTTCTACCACCTCGCCCTTGCGCATGACGATAATTCGGTCGGCCATATCTGCGACCACAGCCAGATCATGGGTGATCATCAAAAGGCCCATGTTGTCTTGTCTGGCGAGGTTCTTGAGCAAGTCAAGGATTTGCGCCTGTGTCGTGACATCCAGCGCGGTCGTCGGTTCATCTGCGATCAGCAACCGGGGACGCAGGGCGATGGCCATTGCGATCACAACGCGCTGGCGCTGGCCGCCGGATAATTCGTGGGGATAGCGGGTCAGGGGGAACCGGTCCTGAGGCAGGCCAACGCGTTCCAGCGTTTCGGCGGCTTGGGCAAAGGCGGCAACCCGCGACACTGACCGATCATGCACGCGGATCGTTTCGGCGACTTGGGTGCCAATGGTCTGGACGGGGTTCAGCGCCGTCATTGGTTCCTGAAACACCATGCCGATGTCATTGCCGCGGATATCGCATAGGGCGCGTTCAGGCAGTTTCAGCAAATCCTGATCGCCCAGCATGATGTGGCCGGTGGCACGCGCGCCTTTTGGCAAAAGCTGCATGGCGGCCAGCGCTGTCATGGACTTGCCCGACCCGCTTTCGCCGGTGACGGCAACAATTTCGCCGGGGTTCACCGACAGCGTGACGTCATGCAGGATGTCAAAGCTGTGGATCGCCACCGACAGGTTCGTGATGTTCAGCAGTGTCATACCCGCGCCACCCGCAGCCGTGGATCAAGATAGTCGCGCAAGCCGTCACCCATCAGATTCAACCCCAGCACCGTCAGGATGATCGCAAATCCGGGCATCAGCGCCATATGCGGTGCGATAGAGACAAGTGTTTGTGCATCCGCCAGCATCCGGCCCCATGATGGTGTCGGCGGTTGCGCACCCAGCCCGACATAGGACAGACCTGCTTCGGCCAAGATACCCAGACTGAACTGGATTGTACCCTGCACGATCAGCAGGTTGGTGACATTCGGCAGAATATGTTCAACCGATATCCGGGCCGCCGATTTGCCAGCCACACGTGCGGCAAGGATAAATTCACGTTCCCACAGGCTAAGTGCTGCACCACGGGTGATGCGCGCAAAGACGGGGATATTGAAAATGCCGATGGCGATGATGGCATTGATGGCGCTGGCCCCGAAGATGGCGGTAATCAAGATGGCGATGACAAGGCTGGGAAAGGCGAACACCAGATCATTGCCGCGCATGATAACCTCATCCACCAGCGATCCGCGTCGCGCCGCTGCCCACAGGCCCAGCGGTATGCCAAGCCCCATGCCGATGCCCACAGCGACCAGTGCCACAGCGATTGATGTCCGCGCGCCCACCATGATCATGCTGAGAATGTCGCGCCCGAAATGGTCGGTGCCCAGAAAATGCGCGCCACCCAGCCCCTGTAGCTTGTTGGGGATGTCCATTGATGTGTGGTCGAACGGTGTCCAGATAAACGATACCAAGGCGGCGAACACGAATACTGCTGTCAACGCGCCGCCAAGTATCAGATTGCGATTCATGCGCGTGCCCTAAGCCGTGGGTCAACTGCGGCATATGCCAGATCGACCAGAAAATTCACCAGAATGACCGAAAACACCAAGAGCATGACGACAGATTCAACCACAATCAGATCGCGCGCGGAAATCGACTGAAACACCAGCCGCCCCAGCCCGGGCAGATAGAACACCTGTTCAATGATGATCGACCCGGCCAGCAGAAACGAAAACTGCAAACCAATGATCGTCAGCACGGGGATCAGGGCATTGCGCAACCCGTGCCGCCACAGCGCTTGGCGTGCGGTCAATCCTTTGGCGCGGGCGGTGCGCATATAATCTTCGCCTAGAACATCCAGCAACGATGACCGCATAACGCGGGCCAATATTGCGGCTTGCGGCAGCGCCAGCGCAATGGCGGGCAATGTCAGCGCATGTAGTCCTGCCCACAGGCCCTTGTCCCAGCCAACGAACCCGCCAGCTGCGAACCACCGCAGATTGATCGCGAAAATCAGCACCAGCATCATCGCGAACCAAAAATTCGGCACGGCAACGCCCAGTTGCGTGGCCCCCATGACCCCCATATCGCCGGGTGCACCGCGCCGCGAGGCTGCATAAATTCCGGCTGGGAATGCAATCAGCGTCGACAGGGCCAATGCATAAAGCGCAAGCGGCAGCGATACCCACATGCGCGCGGCGATCATATCGGCAACAGGGGTGCGGTAAGTATAGGAAGTGCCAAAATCACCCGTCAGCAAGCCGCCAACCCAAGACAAATAGCGTTCAACCTTTGATGCATCCAAACCCAATTCAGTGCGCAACGCGGCCAAGGTTTCGGGCTGGGCGTTTATCCCCAACATAAAGGATGCGGGGTCCCCGGGGGCGATTTCGATAACAGTGAAGATCACCAGCGATGCCACAGCAAGGCTGATGCACAAAGAAAGCAGACGTTTCAGGGTGTAGCGGATCATTTTGCTACGTTAGGCGCGGATGAATGAAGGGTCCAGAGAAGAAAGAGGAAGAAATAAAATTGTTTAAGCGCAGAGGTTTAAGGTGCCCAAAATCGCTATTCCACAAAATTTCGGAGATCGCATCCGGAACCATACAAGCTCCGGCGTGTTTGTTCGATGAAGATTAACAAGTAGGAGAGTAAAGATGACTAACACCTTTAAAACACTCGCAATCGCCGCCCTGATGGGTACTGTTTCCGCACCTGCATTTGCTGCTGCACACATGAGCCCTTCGATGACCTGTGCAGAGTATAAAGCGCTGTCCACCGAAGATCAGATGACTGTAGCGACAATGGCAATCGCCGAAGTCGACGATGGCGCAAACGGCACGTCGATGGAATCCGAGGCGACAGCGACAACCACATCGACAGATGTACCAGCTGCCGAAGCCACTGACGGCGTAGCAGAGGAAACATCGTTGAGCGATGGCGAACCAAAAGCGGTAGAAGCGACTGGCGGAGATACTGTGGCTTCGAACAGCACAGCAGTACCGATGGACGAAGCTGCACTGGAACAGTTCATGCTGGTCTGCGACCGCAATCTGGACGCAACAGTTGGCGAAGCCGCTGCTGGCCTCGAAGGCACACGTTAACTTTTGCAAGCTATGGGCGGACTATGTTGCCCGAGTAACGAGTATCGGCGGGTGCAGAAATGCACCCGTCTTTTTGCGCATGTCTATTTCCCTGCCCGCCATTTTTATTGTTATGACGGGTCGCCCTCACGCAGCATCGGGTTATCTTTCAAACCATGAAAGCACCCGACTTCATTGGCCACGAGATTTTTCGCGGATCGAGCTATGGCCGCTGGCATCCGCTTCGGGTGCCTCGGGTGTCCACGGTGATTGATCTGTCGCGTGCGCTGGGCTGGCTGCCATCGGCACAATATATCACCTCGCCCCGTGCCAAACCCAAGGCGCTGACCCAGTGGCACACGCCTGATTATGTCGCAGCACTTAACAGGGTCGAGGCGGATCAGCACGCCAGCGACCAAGACTTGCGGCGGCACGATATCGGCAGCGTGACCAATCCGGTCTTCCCCGAGATTTTTCGCAGGCCTGCCACGGCTGCGGGCGGGTCGATCCTTGCTGGTGAACTGCTGCGCGACGGTGGCGTGATCTACAATCCTGCGGGTGGTACGCATCACGGGATGCCAGACCGCGCCAACGGCTTTTGCTATCTGAATGATCCGGTGCTGGCGATGAAGTCGCTGCGCCATCACGGCGTCCAACGGATCGCGTATATCGACATTGACGCGCATCACCCTGACGGGGTCGAGGTCGGCATGGGCGGTGATCCCGATTGCCTGATGATATCCGTGCACGAAGATCGCCTGTGGCCGCGTACCGGACCAATCGAAAATGATGCGGGTGGCAATGCGTTCAATCTGCCGGTCCCGCGTGGGCTGAACGATACCGAAATGGCGCATATCCGTGATCATCTGATCCTGCCGCGCGTGCAAGCGTTCAAGCCTGACGCGATCGTCCTGCTATGTGGTGCTGACGCCGTAGAAGAAGATCCGCTTTCGCATCTTTCGCTCTCTAACAACGCACATTGGGCCGTATTGCGCGGGTTGATGGGCATGGCCCCGCGTCTGCTGGTTCTGGGTGGGGGTGGGTACAACCCTTGGTCGGTCGGGCGCATGTGGACAGGTGTTTGGGGTATTCTGAACGGCTATGACCTGCCTGACCGGTTGCCCCCCAAGGCAGAAGCCGTCTTGCGCGGCCTGCGTTTCGACGGCAACCGCCGTGGTAAGAATCCACCGGATCATTGGTTCACGACCCTGCGCGACAACCCCAACGAGGGAGAGATTCGCCCGGAGATTTTGCAGATGGTAAGACAGCTTGCTGCGCGGGATTTTGGCGCTGGCCATGACCGGCAACAAAAAACGCCCCCGCAGAACGGAGGCGTTTGATCTAGATTGAAAGCCGTCGTGGTTTATTCAGCCCAGGTGACGCCTGTCAGGTCTGTTGCCTGCGTCGGGGCATTGCTCCAAAGACCTTGAACGCCTGCTTTGGCGACTGACAGGGCGGCAAGCTGGAACAGATAGCCGTTCACATAATCCTCGGCGATGGTCTTTTGCGCCTCGCCCAGCATTTCAGCCCGCATATCAGGGTCTGTTGTCGCGTTCAGCTTGGTCATCAGCGCTTGAAAATCAGGGTTGTCGTATTGGAAATAGTAATCGGGATTGGCGTAGATGCCGATATCCATAGGTTCTGTATGGCTGATTATGGTCAGGCCAAAGTTCTTGCCTTTGAACACGGTCTCAAGCCACTGCGCCCATTCGACGTTGTTGATTTTCGCGGTAATCCCCACATCGGCCAATTGTGCTGCGATGATTTCACCACCACGGCGGGCATAGGACGGGGGCGGCAGATCAAGAGTTGTCTCAAACCCGTCGGGGAAACCGGCCTCGGCCAGCAAGGCCTTGGATTTTTCAGGGTCAAAGGCGCTCATTGCGGTTTCATCGACATACGCCGGGTTGTGCGGTGCAAAATGCGTGCCGATGGGCGTGCCATAGCCGAACATCGCGCCGTCAATAATGGCCTGACGGTTGATCGCGTGGGTGACGGCTTCGCGGACCATGACGTTGTCAAACGGCGCCTGCTTGTTGTTCATCGCCAGAATCGTCTCGCCTTCGGTGGACCCGACGAGAACCTGAAAACGGGGGTCGGCTTCGAATTGGGGCAGGTTTTCAGGGGCGGGGAAGCCGACAAAAACATCCACATCTTCTGCCATCATCGACGCAAACGCCGCTGTAGGGTCTGAAATGAACTTGAACGTCGCCTTTTCCAACGCGGCAGGCGCACCCCAGTAGTTGGGGTTTTTTTCGATCATGATGTTGTCGCCCTGCGTCCAGCTGGTGAACTTGAACGCACCGGTGCCAATCGGCAACTGCTTGATGTTGTCGATGCTTTCGGGCGCAACGATAACGGCATCGCCCCATGCAAGGTTGAACAGCATGTTGCCGTTGGGTTCGGACAGCTTGATCTCTACCGTCATAGGGTCAATCACAGTGACCTCGGATATGGCACTAAACAACGCTTTTTGGGCATTTGCGCTGTCTTCGGTCCCGATCCGGTCAAGGCTGAATTTCACATCTTCTGCGTCCATCGTGGTGCCGTCGTGAAAGGTCACACCGCTGTGCAGTTTGAAGGTATAGGTCAGGCCGTCTTCGGAAACTTCCCATGATTCTGCCAGACCCGGCACAACCGACCCGTCACCCATAAAGCGCGTCAGCCCTTCGAACACGTTTGAGTAAAGGACTGAATCGATGGCACCTGCCGCAGCGCTGGTCGGGTCCAGATGTGGCGGTTCAAGCTGCATCGCAACGATAATGTCGCTTTTGGCAAGCGCACCACCGGCCATCAGCGCGGCGGCGCAGGTGCCAAGAATGAGTGAGCGAAGATGGAACATCGGTGTCTCCTGTTAACCATTTGAAAAAAGACTACTCAGTTCGAATGGCTTTGGCCAGCACTGGAATAACAGTTACAGATTTGTATTGTGCCGCCCCCGCTGTCGGTTTATGCGCCAGCTTCGCTTTATCAGGCAGGGGTGCGTTATGGCTGCGGTGTCTTCCACATTGGGAATTGATTTCGGAACGTCCAACTCTGCGGCGGGCTATGCCGTCGACGGTGTGCCGCACCTGATTGATGTCGAGGCAGGTGAAAACACCCTGCCCACAGCGTTGTTCTTTGATGTCGAGGAAAAGCAGATCATTTACGGGCGCGGTGCCCAAGAGGCGCTGATTGGTGGCGACGAGGGGCGGTATATGCGCGCGCTCAAAAGCCTGCTGGGCACGCCCTTGATGCGCGAAAGCCGGATGTTGCTGGGCAAGCGGATGGATTTCATCGCCATCGTGGCCAGCTTTCTGGCCGAGCTGAAACAGCGCGCCGAGGCAGCCACAGGCCAGACATTCGACCGGGCCTTGTCGGGACGTCCTGTAATGTTTCACAGCGCCGATGCTGCGCGCAATGCGCAAGCGCTGATTGATTTGACGGAATGCTATCATCTGGCCGGATTCAAGGACGTGCGCTTCATGCCCGAACCCGAGGCCGCCGCCCTAGCCAACCGCGCGGTTCTTGAGCCGGGCGATCTGGGGCTGATCGTGGATATTGGTGGTGGTACATCGGATTTCACGTTGTTTCGCCAAGAAGGCGACAAGGGCATTCATATTCTGGCCAGCAAGGGTCTGCGCATGGGTGGTACGGATTTCGACCGAGAGCTTAGCCTGCATCACGTCATGCCGCATCTGGGCATGGGCAGTCAGATCAAACATGTCTTTGGCAGCGAAACCCACGCCGCCCCCCATGCCGTGTTCACCGATCTGGCGACATGGCAGAAGATCCCGTTCCTTTATACCCGCGAACAGCGTCGTGCCGTTGATGATCTGGCAAAATATGCCGTTCAGCCTGATTTGCTGAACCGTCTGGTCAAGGTGCTTGAGGACGAGTTGGGCCACGACATCGCTTTTGCCGTTGAGGCGGGCAAGATCGCGGCGAATGATGTGGCTGCAACCGCCCCGCCCGAGATCAAGCTGGATATTCTTGAACGTGGTCTGCGCGTGCCGCTGCCCCCCGCGATGATGGCTGCGACATTGAATGAAATGGCGAACAGCATCGCACAGGTTGCCACCGATCTGGTCGCGCAGACCGATCTTGCGCCGGCCGACGTGAACAAGCTGATCTTTGTCGGTGGGTCAAGCCTGATGGGTGTGATTGACATGGCGATGCGCCGCGCGTTTCCGCAGGCGGAACTGCACCGCGGGGCTGCCATGACCGCCATTGTTGACGGTCTGGCAATCGCAGCGTCCCATGCGTTTCCGCCTGAATAGAGCCTATATTTTCGGCAAAAGCAGCGTTTCCAGCGCCGCACCCATGACGCACGCGCTGTCGATCATATCGTCGATGCCAATATATTCGTCAGGTTTGTGCGCCAGTTCCAAAAGGCCGGGCCCGTAAGCGATACAGTTCTTCAACTTGCCGATCCGGTCGATGTGTTTCTGATCGTATGATCCGGGGGATGCAACGTATTCAGGTGCCTTGCCCATGATATCTTGGATCGCGTTTGCCACGGTTTGAACCACTGGCGCGTCGCGGTCGGTCATTGAGGGAAGGACCGAATTCAGCTCTGTCAGTTCATAGTCGAAATCGACGCGCGTTTCGCGCAGCCCTTCCAGAAGCGCTCGCACTTCGCCGCGGACTTGATCCAAGGGTTCTTCGAGCAGAAACCGTCTGTCGATGGTGATCCGGCAACTGTCAGGGACGCAATGGGCGGGCAATCCGTCGAAGTCATCGTCGTTTTCCTTTTGCCCACCGTGGATCGAATTGATGTTCATCGTCGAACTGCGCGCCCCTTCGGGGACGACGGGCATATCGGTGTGACGTGCGGCCATGGCGGGGAAAAGCTTGTTTTCGAACTCGGACAGCACGGCCCCCATGTGCCGCACAGCGCAGTCGCCAAGGAACGGCATGGAGCCGTGGGCGATTTCGCCCTTGGTTTCAATCTCAGCCCACCAGCCACCGCGATGGCCCAGACAAATGCGGTCTTTTTGCAGGGGTTCGGGGATGATCACATGCTGGACCCGTTCGGGGTTAAAGAACCCCTGTTCCGCCAGATAAGCCACGCCGCCATAGCCGCCGGATTCTTCATCAGCGGTGCCGGAAATTTCGATCGCGCCAGCAAAGTCTGCGTGCGTTTCGATGAACGCTTCGGCGGCAATGATAGAAGCGGCCAGCCCGCCTTTCATATCGCAGGTCCCGCGGCCGTAAATCTTGCCATCAGATACTTCTGCCCCAAAGGGATCAAAGGTCCAGCCCGCGCCGACCTCGACCACATCGGTGTGGCTGTTGAAATGCACGGTCTCACCCGAACGGGTGCCCTCGCGACGGGCGATGATGTTCCAACGGGGGTATTTCACGCTATCGCCGGGGGTGCCGTGGGCGCGGATCAGTTGTGTCTCGAACCCGTGCTGTTTAAGCCGCTTGTCCAGGTATTCGCAGATCAGCAGATAGTCGCGCCCCGGCGGGTTGAGCGTCGGGATGCGGATCAAATCCTGGGTCAGCGCGATCAGGTCGTCGCGCTTGGCGATAATGGCGGAGGAGAGTGTGCTTGTCATAGGCGCATGTTTGAACGGGCGCGCGCCCAAGGCAAGCGGTGTCTTGGGCTGCGCGGTCGGATTTGAGTTTATTTTGCAAAATGAAGCAGGCTGGACGCGTTTATGCGGCAATGTCCTTCATGGCGGCAAGCAGAGTGCGGACTTCGTCCATTGTGTTGTAGTGGCACAGCGACACCCGAACGGCGGCATCCAGACCAAGAGGCCTCAGGATGTTACCAGAGTAGTGATCGGCCTTGCGAACATGGGTCCGGATACCTTGGGCGTTGAGCTTGTCTACGATGTCTGCCGCGGGCACGGATTTAAGGGCAAAGCAAACCAGCCCTTCGCGGTCGGGGTTGTCGGTGCCACCAAGGATGGTCACGTCCGGCAGGTCGGCAAGGCCGGCAAGGTTGCCGGTGCCGAACAGCATAGCGGTGGTCAGCTCTTTTTCGTGATCATGGATCGCGGAACCCGCGGCTTCGATCTGGGCGCGTGGGTTGGTTTCATCTGAAACCTGCTGCCCCAGCCATTCGAAATAGCGCACCACATCGCTGAAGGTGGCATAGGATCCGGTGTCGCGGGTGCCCATTTCCCAATTCCCGGCAGGCCCGTTCTTGAGCGTTTCGATTGACAGGGCGCTTAGCCGATCCGATGCCCAAGCAATACCATAGCCGTGGCGCGAAAACAGTTTGTAGGGCGAAATCACATAGCCGTCGATGTCATAGCTGGCGATATCAATGCGCCCGTGGCTGGCATGTTGGATGCCATCCACAAAGATAAACGCATCAGGGGCAACCGCGCGGATCGCAGCACTAATGCCGGCCACATCATTGGCAATGCCCGTGACGGGAGAGGTGTGCAGGATCGTGGCGACCCGTACTTGCGGCGTCATGAGCGCGGCATAGGCGGCCGGCGTGACCTGACCTGTCGCATCGTCATGGGGCACGCTAATGTAGTCCTTGCCTGCCTTCTCGGCCCAGTGCAGGGCGGCGCTGCGCGAGGCAGGATGTTCCACAGTAGAGCCGATGACGGTGCCTGCGGGGGTGCCCATTACCGCCGTCCGGATTAACCGAAAGGAAAGTTCGGTTCCGCTTTCGCCGACAAAAAACTGGCCATCGGGTGCGTTAAAGAACACAGCCATATCCGCCTTGGCCTGTTTGATCTTGGCAACAAGCGCATGGGACGCGGGGTTATCGCGGCCTTGGTTGTCGGGGATCGACGCAAACAGCGTCGAGGTTTCGACAACCGTATTCAACGTCAACGCCCCGCCTGCGTTTTCGAAAAAGATGCGAGGGCCTTGGAACGGGCAATTGTCCACATGGGCAAAGCTTGCGCGAATGGCGTTTGTGAGTTCTGGATTATTTGTGAACATTTTCGGGCCTTGCTGCGTTAGTCTGTGTACTTTGGGAATGTGTGCGCTAAATCTCGTCCAGATCACAACAAGAATTATCCGCTTTGGCCATCTTCATTTTGATGAAACCGGGCGCATCAACGTCAAGAAATACCGGAGCGTCTAATGGCACCTTTGATCCAACGCAGTGTCTCGAGAAAGAAAGACAAGGAAAAGCAGGCGGAAGAACGCTCTGTCAGCGACGCAACGGCATTGTCGCCCAGAATGATCTATGAGGTCATTCGGCGCGAAGGCGAAGAAGAACTTGCGCGCAGCAAGCGATCGTTGATCTGGTCGGGTATTGCCGCGGGTATCATGATCAGCCTGTCGGTGTTGGCCGAGGCTATTTTCAGAACCTATCTGCCAGACACACCCTATCGGTTTTTGATCGAGAACCTTGGTTATTCGATGGGGTTTCTGGCCGTCATTATGGGTCGGATGCAGTTGTTTACCGAGAACACGATCACCACTGTGTTGCCGATCATGCGGGCGCGGACATGGGCATCATTCGTATCTATGATGCGGCTTTGGGTCATTGTTTTGGCGGCGAACGTCGTAGGTGCCTTTGCGGCAGCGGCATTGTTCATTTGTACGCCTGCCATTTCACCTGACGTGATCCCGGCCATTCTTGACCTGTCGCAGCATGCAACTGGCATGGGTGCCTACGAGGGGTTCTGGCGCGCTATTCCTGCGGGTGTCATTGTTGCCTTGATCGTTTGGATGCTGCCACAGGCCGACGAAACGGCGTTTTTCCTGATCTTGGTCTTTACATGGCTGATCGCCGCAGGTGATTTTGCGCATATCGTGGCGGGTTCTGTTGAAATGGCGGTCATGGTTCTGGATGGTCAGCTTGGGTTCTCCGGTGCGGTTTTCGGATTTTTCCTTCCGGTGCTGTCGGGGAATATCATCGGGGGTACGATTATCTTTACGCTGTTGGCTTGGGGTCAAGTCCGCGATGAGGTAGAGGGGCACGACTGATCAGGGTGGCGCGCGGCCAACCCCGACATGATCTGCCAGACGAGGGCCGGAGTTTTTGAGACAGATAACGATCAAGATCATCAAATTGTACTGGGTAAGTTTGAAAGCCTGTATCGTGGATATAGGCGAAAAGAACGTGGCTTTGATCGCGGCGGGTATCGCGTTTTATGCCATGTTGTCGCTGTTTCCCGCCCTTGCAGCACTGGTTGCGATCCTTAGCCTAATCTCGGACCCTGTCGTGGTGATTGCCCAGCTTGAGGACATGCGGGGGCTGATGCCAGATGATGTCTACGACATAATCAACGGCCAGATTGTATCAATGGTCACGACCAGTTCAGAGACACTGGGCTGGGCAGGGACTGTATCGCTGTTGGCGGCACTTTGGTCTGCGCGGGCAGGGGTTGGCGCCATGATGATCGGCCTGAACAGTGTCTATAATGAACGAAACCGGAATGCGGCATACCACTATCTGCGGGCGCTGATGTTGACGTTCAGTCTGGTGATGGTGGGGATTATTGCACTGATTACCGTGGTGATTGCACCGATCGTGCTCTCGTTCATTCCGCTGGGTATTTTCGGTTCAATCGTAGCAGAGCTGACCCGTTGGACCATCGCGATATCCGTTCTGCTTGCCGGTGTCGGCGTGCTGTACCGTTTTGGCCCAAACCGCCGTCCCGCCAGGATGGGGTGGCTGACATTTGGTGCGGTGTTTGCTGTGTCCTCGTGGGCGCTTGTGTCAATCGGGTTCAGCTACTACGTCGCCAATTTTGGGAACTATAATCAGGTTTACGGATCAATCGGTGCCGTGATTGCGATGCTGGTTTGGTTGTGGATCAGCAGCTTTTTGGTGCTGATGGGGGCATCTTGGAATGCGCAGGTTGAATTGCGCACCAAGATGGATAGCACGATCGGACGGGACCGTCCCCGCGGCAAGCGCGGGGCGCATGCTGCGGATGAACTTGTGATGGTCGATAAAGATTAGCGGCAGGCAACGCGCAAGTTAAAGGCGCGTGCCTCTTCCGGCGTTCATGCCATTGATGAAGGCGACTATAATCGCTGCAATGCCACCTGCGCCACCGCTCAGCTGTGCCTTTTGGGCTGCTGCGGCTTCCATCTGTAGTCTCTGCTTTAGTCTTTTGCGCGCGGCCGACCGGATGGACATCGCAAACACCAAGATCAGCCCGATGCCGAAAAAAGTAGAGCCGATGATCAGGCACGCGACCAGCGTCGTTGTGAAAGTCAGCAAAAACAGCCAAGCAGCGACCGTTAAAAACAAGCTGCCAATCACAAGACACAAAAACGCGCCCAAACCGATTGCAGCGGTATGGGCGGTTTCTTTGACCTTACTCGCAAGACGATCTGCGATCAGGTCCAACATCAGCGGCGTGCCGAGATCAGGCCAACCAAAAATCCGACGCCAGCAGCAATACCAAGCGCTGTCGCGGGTTGGGTGCGGATGAACTCTTCGGCGGAGTCTTGAGCCTGCGAGGCTTTTGCACGACCGTCATTCGCCAGATCCTGCGCCGTGTCTGCGAAATGCTGCGCGGTGGACTTTGCGTGTTCGGCTACATTTTTGGTCTGCGCCTTGGAATAATCACCAATCGTCCCGGTCAGGGCGGCGATATCATCTTTCAAAATTGCGATCTGTACAGAAAGATCTTCGACTGTGGCGACTTTATTCACTGTGTTATCCTTAGCCATTTTTGCGTCTCCTAGATAGATTACTTACAATACTAACGTTTTTGTGAGGCAAAAGGTTCCCCCCAATTTGGCGTAAAAAAACCACGCCGGAAAGCGTGGTTTTTTTTGACATGGATGTTCGTCGTGGCACCGAGGCCTGATTATTTATGCAAGGTTTCGGTCGACGAAAAGAACATCGCTTGTGAAACAGCAGAAAGCACCTGATCGACGGTATAAGGCTTTGAGATCAGGAATGCAGGCTCTGGCTTGTTGCCGGTCAGCAAACGTTCGGGGAAGGCGGTTATAAAGATCACAGGACGCAGACCCAAATCACCCAGCAAATCGTTTACCGCGTCGATGCCGGAGGAATTATCGGCAAGCTGGATATCCGCAAGGATCAGATCCGGCACATCGGCGTTGCCCAATTTGACCGCTTCGGCTTGTGTCCGTGCAATGCCGGTAACCCGGTGACCCATATCACTAACAATGGATTCCAGATCCATAGCGATGACGGCTTCGTCTTCGATGATCATCACAGACCCTGTGACATGGTCGGACATCTCGCGACGGGCAATCTGCACCAGCTCATTGGCTTCTTGGGTATCGACGCCGATGATGGTGCCAACTTCCTCGAAAGAGAACCCTTCGATCGAATGCAGCAACAATGCCTCGCGGCTGTGGTTGGTCAGTTTGGCAAGGTGCTTTTGGGCTTTGGCCCGGATGCCGGTTTCGCCTTCTTCGATGGGGGCACCTGCGCTGGCCCAGATGCTGTAAAGCACGCGAAAAACACCAGTACGTACTTCAAAACCGTCAAGAACGGAACGGTCGGTCAGGATCGCCTCAAGAGATGCTGCGGCAAACGCATCACCACTGGCCTGGCTGCCCGTCAGCGCCCGCGCATAGCGGCGCAGATAGGGAAGGCACTTGCCCAAGGCATCGCTGATGTTATGCGTTTCGGTAGTATCCGTCATTTATTGTCGTCCTTTTAAAGTATTTGTGGAACTAAACCACGTAAAGTAATGTTTAGTTCCATGCGCCATGTCTACAAAAACAATTTACAAGTCAGGAACCCTCTAATGCACTTAGCTCAGAACAAGGAAAGAGAGCGCTTTATCGACGAAAACCTTCGGCGAGTCTACGAGGAGACAGTTGATGAAGGGATTCCAGACAAGTTTACTGAACTTCTCAACAAGCTTAAAGAACAAGAAAGAGAAAACGGTGCAAGCAAGTGAGCGGGCAAGATCCTCGCGATCAACTGGTCGAGCATTTGCCGGCTATGCGCGCTTTTGCGATTAGTTTGACCCGAAACGGCGCCATTGCGGACGATATGGTGCAAGACACGCTTGTGAAAGCATGGACCAATATCGATAAGTTTGAGGTCGGCACGAACATGCGTGCTTGGTTGTTCACAATTTTGCGCAACACGTACTATTCGTCGCGCCGCAAAGCCAACCGCGAGGTTGCGGACGTCGATGGCATATTTACCGAAAGCCTGGCCGAGAAGCCTGCGCATGACGGGCACATGCAGATGAACGATTTCCGCAAAGCGTTGGGTTCGCTCAAGGATGAACAGCGCGAAGCATTGCTTTTGGTGGGGGCTTCGGGATTTTCCTATGAAGAAGCAGCCGACATGTGTGGTGTCGCAGTGGGGACAATCAAAAGCCGGACCAACCGGGCACGTGCACGGATTGCCGAATTGATGGGCCTGCGGGACGACGAGACATTGGAAATGACGGATGATGCTACAATGTCGGTAATTTCGTCATCGAAGGTATCCTCTTTTTAAAAATGACTTCTGGATTTTTAACGACGAACGTTTTGCGCGGTCTTGCTTTTAAGGTCCTGCTGTTCCTGTCGCTCGCCTTGTTGCCCATCGGGCTTATCTCTGTTTTCCAGACCCGAGAAATTGCGGATCAGAATCTTGCAAATTCAGAGCTGTCTTTACTGGCAATTACCGAACAGGCGTCGACCCAGGAAAGCAGCATGATCCAAGAAGCATTCGGCGCGGCCGAAGCGTTGGCGTCCGTGGTTAATCTGATCAAGAGGGACAGCAGATCCTGCAGCGCGTTTTTGAGTGAATATCAGCAGGCATCAGACCTTTACACGGTCGTTAGCTATGTGATGGCCAGTGGTGAGGTGAATTGCGCGTCATCCGGGTCCGGGCTGGATATTTCGGAACTTGGCGTCTTCAAAGCAATGATGCGGAGCAAGACGCGGATGGCGAATGTCATGCAAGATGCGCCCGTAAGTAAAGAACCCATTCTAATCGTGACCGTCCCTCTTCTTGTCGAAGACGAATTGCTTGGGTTCATCAACATGTCGATCCCGGAAAGAGTGTTCCAGAGCGTTAAGGAACCTGAGCAGGCCAATCCACCCGAAGCGATGCTGACGTTTAATTCTGAAGGCCGAATTCTGACCACAGAAAACGGACCTGCAGTGGCCCAAGAGGAACTGCCTTCAGCCTCGGAGCTAAAATGGTACATCAGCCAATCTGGCCGTGTGTTTCGTGCAACGAACAACAGGGGCCAGAACAGGGTTTATGCGGTGCTGCCCATCGTTCCCGGTGCCGTCTATGCGATGAGCGTTTGGTCAGAGGATTCTCCGGTTTTGCAAGCCGGAACCACCACGACGCTCACGTTGTTCTTGCCTACAATCATGTGGATCTCCAGCTTGATCGTTGCGTTTTGGGCGCTCAACCGTCTGGTGATACGCCATATCCGCAAGTTGGGACGGCAAATGCGTCATTTTGCGCTGAACAGAACCCTGCCTCGTGCGCCGCTTGGCGGTTTTGTCCCGACCGAGATCGTCGCGATGGAAGAGGCCTTTGTGGGCATGGCGGAATCGATCCTCCGCGACGAAGCACTTTTGGAAGACAGTCTGCGACAAAAGAATATCCTGCTGAAAGAAGTGCATCATCGGGTCAAGAATAACCTACAGCTGATTTCGTCGATCATGAACATGCAGATCCGGCAGGCCGCAACACCCGACGCCAAGCGCGTTTTGCAGCGCCTTCAAGATCGGATACTTGGCCTCGCGACTGTGCACAAAAGCCTGTATCAAGATGATAACCTGACCCGTGTTGATGGCGGCGCTCTGGTGCACGAAATCGTCAACCAACTTCTCAGCGTGGGCCTGCCCAGTGGGACTGGCGTACAAGTGGTGCAGGAATACGAAGCGATCCAGCTTGATCCTGACGATGCGGCACCGTTGACGCTGCTGGTGTCAGAAGCCCTTACAAACGCGCTAAAATACGTCGGCGTTTCTGGAAATGCGCCCGGCAAGATCGAAATAAGGCTAAGCTATATCAAGCCGGAAATGGCCCTGTTGGTGGTGAAAAATACGATCGCCATCGAGAATGCCGAAGAAGGAACGGGATTGGGAATGCGTCTGATCAATGCGTTTTCGCGGCAGCTGAACGGGCAATTTGAAGTTGTAGAGGAAGATCAAAGTTTCAGCCTTAGTGTCGAATTCCCGGTGCCCCTTCGGCAAAAGGAAGTTTATGACTACTGATGGCGAAATTCAGGGTTCTGCAACGTGGTTGGTTTAACATCTTTTCCTAGATGAAGCATGGCTGGTTGACGCTGATCAAAAACGTGTAGGCATGTTTTTGACCCGTAAACAGATGACAATTGGAATGTGACAGCAGGCTGGTGGCTATGCAGACATAGCGGCCGTAGCAGCACAAAAACTGTTAGAAGCTAGGCGGTGTACAGGCGCTTACCACGATGCAGGTGACATTGCCGATATTGCGAAACCTGTGCGGCAGGCGGCTGTCAAATATATAACCATCACCAGGCGTCAGCACTGACGCCGCGTTTTCGACGGTTACTTCAATCTCTCCTGATATCACAACGCCGGCTTCTTCGCCGTCGTGAACGATCAATTCTGGGCCGGTGTCGGCCCCTGGTGGGTAGGTTTCATACAATACCTGCAGGGAATGTTTTTCTACACTGCCAAGCTGGCGCAACGAAACCTGTCCTTCGCTGGAGGGTGAGATTTCTATAAACTCGCTTTGTCGGAAGAAAACTTTGGGCGTTTCGGTATCCTCGAGGGGTGAGAAGAATTCAGCCATGCTGATCGGAATTGCATCCAACAAGCTTTTCAGTGACGCAACAGACGGGCTGGTCTTGTTCTTTTCGATCAAGGAAATCGTTCCGTTGGTCAGACCCGCTTTGGTGGCAAGCTCGCGCTGCGAAAGGCCACGTTCTTCGCGAATCGTTCTTAGCCTATGACCTATGTCCACGCCCGACCCCTAAAAATTTCGATACACCATCTAAACCCTATCGCCATGCAATTACAGGCGAAATTTAGCACAGGCAAAGGGGCAGTATCGCGCGTAAGAGAAACTCCATTGACAATTAAATTAAACACAATAAGAGGATTTTAAACGTACGCCTGCGTTCTATTAAAAGGATTTGTAGATGTCTAGCACTGCTAAAAAAACGTCCCGCAAGGGCGCTGCAAAGAAAACTGTGAAAAGCACGATCGTTCCCGATATGCTTGAAGCGAATATGTCTATTGAGACGAACGCCCAGCTTGCCGCACGACGCGAACTGGCCGTGCCCCGCGGTGTTGCATCTGCAACGCAGATCTATGCCAAATACGCTGAAAACGCGGAACTGTGGGACGAAGATGGCAACCGTTACATCGATTTTGTTGGCGGTATCGGCGTTTTGAACACGGGCCACCGTCACCCAAAAGTAGTCGCAGCTGCAAAGGCGCAAGAAGATCAGTACACGCACACCAGCTTTCAGGTTGTGCCTTACGGCCCCTATATCGAGCTGGCAGAAAAGCTGAACGCGCTTGCCCCCGGCGATATGCCGAAAAAGACCCTGCTGGTCACAACGGGCGCTGAAGCTGTTGAAAACGCGGTTAAAATTGCGCGTGCTGCAACGGGCCGTCCCGGTGTGGTTGCCTTTACCGGGGCCTACCACGGTCGGACGCTGTTGACGCTTGGGCTCACCGGCAAAGTTTCCCCCTACAAGAAAGACGTCGGACCGTTTCCGGCAGACATCTTCCGCGCGCCTTTCCCATCCCAGCGTGATGGTATCACTGTCGAAGACGCGATCATTGGCCTCAAGAACCTGTTCCTGACCGATGCCCAGCCAGAGCGTATCGCAGCGATCATCATCGAACCCGTTCTGGGCGAAGGTGGCTACACGCCAGTGCCGTTCGACATGATGCGCCAACTGCGCGAGATTTGTGACGAACATGGCATCATGTTGATTGCCGACGAAGTGCAGGCGGGCTTTGGTCGCACAGGCACATGGTTTGCGATCGAACATTCCGGCGTCGTGCCAGATTTGATCACTGTCGCGAAATCCATGGCGGGGGGGTATCCGCTTGCGGGTGTGATTGGTCGCGCCGACGTGATGGACGCGATGGCTCCGGGCGGTTTGGGGGGCACTTATGGTGGCAACCCCGTTGCTTGTGCTGCGGCTCTTGCTGCCATTGCTGCAATCGAAGATGAAGGTCTGTTGGCGCGCTCCGCCAGAATGGGCGAGCACCTCAAAGCACGGTTTGCGGAAATCGGCGCGCGCGCCGCACCCTTCCGCATGTGGGACATTCGCGGTCTTGGCGCGATGGTCGCGGTCGAATTTGTGACCGACTTTGACACTGCGAAGCCTGATGGTGATTTCACCAAACGCGTTATCGCCCATGCACTAAAGCGGGGTCTGCTGCTGCTTAGCTGTGGCATGCAAGGCAACGCAATCCGTGTGATGGTACCTTTGACAGCATCGGACGAGATCGTAGAAGAAGGCCTCGCGATTTTTGAAGCTGCGGTGCTGGCGGCTGTAGCTGACGATACATTTTAAGTTTTAGACTATAGAAAAAAGGCGCGCCGGGAAACCTGCGCGCCTTTTGTTTTGGTCAATCGAATGGCGTAAAGCTCGAGGCTTGTGCGCGGCTCCAGCGGGTTTTGTTACCCCGAAAGTCCGGAGATTTTTCGTCCAGCAGATATCCCTCGGGCAGATAGCCATAGACCTCATCCCCTTGCACCATGCTTTTGTCGCCTTGGCGCAGCATCATGTGACGGGGCAGGAAATCACTGGGGTGCGATAGACCTGCAGCACCGGTCATCTCTCCCAAAGCGGCGAGCGTATTGCGGTGAAAGCGTGCCACACGTTCACTTTTGTGACCCACATCAAGGGCGCGTTGGCGGATGGGGTCCTGGGTCGCAACGCCGACAGGACAATGGTTTGTGTGGCAGGCTTGGGCCTGAATACAGCCGATCGCGAACATAAAGCCACGCGCAGAATTGCACCAATCTGCGCCAAGGGCCAAGGCGCGTGCGATATCAAACGCCGATACGACCTTGCCTGCGGCACCCAGTTTCACCTGATCGCGGATGCCCGCACCGCGCAACGTATTGTGCACAAATGTCAGCCCTTCGACCATCGGCATGCCCACGTGATTTGCAAATTCAAGCGGTGCCGCACCGGTACCGCCTTCGGTGCCGTCCACCACGATAAAGTCGGGGACGATGCCGGTTTCCAGCATCGCTTTGACCATGCACATGAATTCGCGTTGGTGGCCAATGCACAGCTTGAACCCGACGGGCTTGCCGCCAGAAAGATCCCGTAATTTTCCCAAGAACAACATCATCTCAACCGGCGTGGTAAACGCGGAATGCGCGGCTGGCGACACACAATCCTGCCCCATCGGCACGCCGCGGGCCTCTGCAATTTCTGCGCTGATCTTTGAAGCAGGGAGCATGCCGCCGTGCCCCGGCTTGGCACCTTGGCTCAGTTTCACCTCTATCATCTTGATCTGATCGCTGCTGGCCTGTTCTTTGAATTTTTCGGGATCAAAATGGCCGTCATCAGTGCGGCAGCCGAAATACCCGGAGCCGACTTCATAGATCAGATCTCCGCCGCCGGAACGGTGATACCGGCTGACCCCGCCTTCGCCGGTATCGTGGGCAAATCCACCCAGTTTGGCACCTTTGTTGAGCGCGCTAATAGCGTTGGCAGACAGCGATCCAAAGCTCATCGCTGAAATGTTGTAGATAGAGGCATCGTAGGGTTTGGTGCAGTCCTTGCCGCCAATGCGCACACGAAAGTCGGTATCCTTGATATGGATCGGCTGAACAGAATGTGTCACCCAAGAATAGCCGGCATCATAGACCCGCATTCGGGTCCCGAAGGGCCGCGCATCTTCCTGACCTTTGGCGCGCTGATACACCAAAGACCGGTCATCGCGACTAAAGGGTTCTTCATCTTGATCGGATTCAATCAGATACTGCCTGATCTCGGGACGGATGCCTTCAAAGAAAAACCGCATATGCCCAAGCACCGGGTAGTTTCGAAGGATGGAATGTTTCTCCTGAATAAGGTCATAGACCCCCATCGCCGACATTGTCCCAAAAAGGATCAATGGAATGATAAACCAAGCTGACCAAGCGACCATCAAGATCACCGAAACGAGGGCCAAAAGGACGACTCCTGCGAAGGTAGCAAAGCGGGCAAGGGATGAGATTCTGTGCATGGATGCTCCTGCAGATGCAATTTTTGTAGGCTAAATTACTTGTTTACCGCACGTATATCATAATATTCTCAAATGTGTCTGAACGGGTGCAAAAGTAGTTTGGCCGAGTGAAAACCAGTTGTTTGATTTTATCAACACAATTTTTCTGATCTATTTTTCTGAATCAATTTAATTGAAGTTAGTTGTTGTATTTCAATGCCTTGTGTTCATTTCTTTAGGCGCAAAAGTTCTTGTTGATTAGTATATCCAACAGCTTGGGCAATTAAAAAGATTTGGGCCAAGTTTTCAACCATCGATCATTTCGCCCTTGTCGGACCTAAAAAACGACGTCGACGGTCGCATAAATCCACTTGTTTAACGGCGCGGTATCTGCGTTCATTCACTTCATGAGAGAAAACCCGCGCTTAAATGACGCGGGTTCAGATTAAAAAGTTGGGAGACTTCAAATGACGATTTTCAAGTCTATCGCCATCGCATCCGCGCTTGTCGCGGGAACAGCTGCGACAGCGCAAGAAAAATTCATCACCATCGGCACTGGCGGCCAAACTGGTGTTTACTTTGTTGTAGGTCAGTCGATCTGCCGTCTGGTAAACCGTGACAGCGCCACAACCGGTCTGAAGTGCACAGCGCCTTCGACAGGTGGGTCCATCGCCAACATCAACGCCATCAAGGCGGGCGACATGGACATGGGTGTTGCCCAGTCCGATTGGCAGTTCCACGCATACAACGGCTCCTCGCAGTTCGAGGGTGACAAGTTCGACAAAGAGCGCGCAGTTTTCTCTGTACACTCCGAACCCTTTACCGTGATTGCACGCGCCGATGCCGGCATCGAAAGCTTTGACGACCTTAAGGGCAAGCGCGTTAATGTCGGTAACCCCGGTTCCGGTCAGTTGGCCACAATGGAAGTCGTTCTGGCCGCCAAAGGTTGGTCCATGGATGATTTCGCGCTCGCATCCGAGCTGAAGCCAGCCGAGCAAGCTGCCGCATTGGGCGACAACAAGGTTGATGCAATCATCTATACCGTTGGTCACCCGAACGGGTCGATCCAAGAAGCTGTTTCAACCGTGGATGCCAAGCTGGTTCCAGTCGAAGGCGAAGCCATCGACAAGCTGGTCGCTGACAACCCCTTCTATGCGTATGCGTCTATCCCTGGTGGGATGTACAAAGGCACAGACAGCGAAGTTAAGACCTTTGGTGTGAAAGCCACGTTTGTGACGTCTTCGGATGTCGATGACGCCGTCGTGTACGAAGTCGTAAAGGCTGTCTTTGACAACTTTGACCGCTTCAAGAAGCTGCACCCTGCGTTTGAGAACCTCAAAGAAGAAGAAATGATCAAAGACGGTCTGTCCGCGCCTCTGCATGACGGTGCTGTGAAGTACTACAAAGAGCGTGGTTGGATGGAGTAATCCACACCCTCTAGAGACCACCAGAAACGGGTGTGCCCCGCTTCTGGACCAAACTTGTACAATACCTGCCCAAAGATAATAAAAGTGCACCTGTCCTAAGACGGGGCCGCCAAGGGGACGATACATGCCAAACAATGATCAACAGCAAGCTGCTGCCGTCGAAGCCGAAGCCGCCGGAAAAGGCGGGCTAAGCCAGTTGGAATTAGACGAACTGGTCGCTTCCTCTGACACCGGCGGTCGATCCGCAACGGGGAGCGTTGGCGTTTTCCTTGCCATGACCGCACTTGCATGGTCGTTGTTCCAGTTGTGGATCGCGTCGCCCATTCCCTTTATTGTCGGTTGGGGTGTTTTCAACGATACTGAAACCCGCTCGATCCACCTTGCCTTTGCGATCTTTCTTGGCATTGCCGCATTCCCCGCCGCCCGCACCAAGGTGCAACTGGGCCTTGGTGTCGCGGTCCCTATCATTCTGGCCTATCTGTTTATGGTTGGTGCCAAAGACGGAACACCGACGTGGTGGATCCCGCTGGTCGCCATCGCCGTTGTCGCCACAGTGGTTCTGGGCTCTCCCAAAGACCGTATTCCGGTTTGGGAATGGATCCTTGCCGTCGTTGGTGCTGCGGCCGCCCTATATCTATTTGTCTATTACCGTGAAATTTCCGGCCGCGTTGGTGCGCCGAACATGCAAGACACCGTGGTATTCGTTATCGGCATCATGATCCTGCTTGAGGCAACGCGCCGCGCGCTTGGCCCTGCTTTGATGATCGTGGCCTCCGTATTCCTGATCTACAACGTGCTTGGTCCGGTCATGCCCGACATCATCGCGCACAAGGGGAACTCACTTTCCGAAATCGTGAACCACCAGTGGATCACCACAGAAGGTGTGTTCGGCATAGCGCTTGGTGTTTCGACATCGTTTGTTTTCCTCTTCGTTCTGTTCGGCGCATTGCTGGATAAGGCTGGCGCGGGCAACTATTTCATCCAAGTGGCGTTCAGTCTGATGGGTCACATGAAGGGCGGGCCTGCGAAGGCTGCCGTTGTGTCTTCGGCCATGACAGGCCTCATCTCTGGTTCCTCTATTGCGAACGTGGTGACCACGGGTACATTCACCATTCCGTTGATGAAGAAGGTCGGGTTCAGTTCCGAAAAGGCGGGCGCGGTCGAAGTCGCGTCATCCGTGAACGGCCAGATCATGCCACCTGTTATGGGTGCCGCAGCGTTTTTGATGGTTGAATATGTCGGCATCCCTTATTTCGACGTGGTCAAGCACGCGTTTTTGCCTGCTGTGATTTCCTATATCGCGCTGGTCTATATCGTTCATCTTGAGGCCCTTAAGGCCGGTATGGTTGGTCTTGAACGCCCCTATACGCCCAAGCCCATTGTGCAACGCCTGCTGGTTTCCGCCTTCATCGTGGCGGCGATCTGTGCGCTTAGCTTTGCCGTCTATTATGGCATGGGGTGGTTGCGCCCTGCATTCCCGAACAGCGCGGGCTACATTATCTTTGGTCTTCTGACAGCCGTTTACGCCGCACTGCTGTTTGTTGGTTCAAAAGAAGAACCGCTGAAGCTGGACGATCCAAACGCGCCCGTGACACGTTTGCCAATGCCCGGCCCGACAGTGCGGTCCGGTCTGCACTTTATCCTGCCGATCGTCGTGCTGGTCTGGGCGTTGATGGTTGACCGTTTGTCCCCCGGCCTGTCGGCCTTTTGGGCGACGACCTATATGGTGTTCATCTTGGTCACCCAGCGTCCGCTGATGGCGATCTTCCGCGGCGAAAGCCAGTTTGCCAACGATGTGGTTGAGGGTCTGAAAGACCTGATCGACGGCTTGGTCGTTGGTGCCCGCAACATGATCGGTATCGGTATTGCCACGGCGACTGCGGGTATCATCGTGGGTGTTGTTAGCCAGACTGGTGTGGGGTCAGCTTTGGCCGATGTGGTCGAGGTGCTGTCGGGTGGTAACATCCTTGCCATCCTGTTCCTGACGGCGATCCTGTCTCTGATCCTTGGAATGGGCTTGCCGACTACGGCGAACTATATCGTTGTGTCCGCGCTGCTTGCGCCTGTCATCGTGACCTTGGGCCAGCAGAACGGTCTGATTGTACCGCTGATCGCTGTGCACTTGTTTGTGTTCTACTTTGGGATCATGGCCGATGTGACGCCGCCTGTTGGCTTGGCCAGCTTTGCGGCTGCTGCTGTATCCGGCGGTGATCCGATCAAAACCGGTGTGGTCGCGTTCTTCTATTCGCTGCGCACTGCGGCCTTGCCGTTCCTGTTCATCTTCAACACTGAACTGCTGCTGATCAACGTGACCATGTTCCAAGGCATATTCGTCTTCATTGTCGCGACCTTTGCGATGCTGCTGTTCGCAGCTGCAACCCAAGGCTGGTTCCTGGCGAAAAACCGTTTCTACGAAACGATTGCCCTGCTGTTGATCGCCTTTACGCTGTTCCGTCCCGGTTTCTGGATGGACATGGTTTTCCCCCCGTATCTTGAGGAAGCACCCGCCGAGATCGTTCAAGCCGCTGCTGACACACCTGTTGGCCAAGACCTGCGCCTGCGTGTCTCAGGTGTCGGTGATCTGGGTGATCCCATCGAATTTGTAGCCCTTCTGCCGATCGGCGCAGGCACCACGGGCGAGGAGAAGCTGGAAGCTGCAGGTATCGTGACGCGCATGGACGGTGACAAGATGATCATCGACGATGTGCTTTACGATTCACCGGCGTCGAACGCTGGGCTGGACTGGGACCAAGAGGTTCTGCGCGTTCTCAAGCCAGTGTCGACACCCAGCAAATACTGGATGTTCTTGCCTGCACTCTTATTGCTTGCCTTTGTTGTCATGCTTCAACGGGGCCGCAATGCGCGCGGTTCCCGCAAGGCAGTGTCGGTCTAAAAGTGACTTTGTGCATGCGACGCATAGAAGCCATGCAATGGCCGCTTGAGTTGACGCTAACTCCCCTGTTTAATATTCTCAAAGATGGGGATATGGACGGGCCAACAGGGGCATCTGGCCGGACTTTTTCCGACCCGTGCGCCCCCCTTGGTCGGAGTGAGTTTTGATGACACCTTTTGCGATTGCCGGCGTACAAATGTACGTAAATGCCTTGGAATCCAACGTGGATGGAATGATCCAGCGTCTGGATATCTTGATGGCGCGTTTCCCATGGACCCAGATGGTCCTGTTTTCTGAATTGACCCCGTTTGGTCCGCTTGACCGTTTTGCATTGCCACCGGAAAACGAAACCCTAGAGAAGTTTCAGGCCGCCGCGCTTAAGCACCGCGTTTGGCTGATCCCGGGATCGATGTTTCTGAAAGATCCGGTCGATGGCCGTGTGTATAACACCGCCGTCGTGATCAACCCCGAGGGCGAGATCATCCGCCGTTACGCCAAGATGTTCCCGTTCCGGCCCTACGAATCCGGCATCGCGGCAGGTACTGAATTTTGCGTCTTTGACGTGCCGGATGTTGGCCGTTTCGGTCTGTCGATCTGCTATGACATGTGGTTCCCTGAAACCACACGCCAGCTGACCAGCCAAGGTGTCGAAGTTCTTTTGACCCCAGTGCTGACCGGTACAACTGACCGCGATGCCGAACTGGCCATCGCCCGTGCAACTGCCGCGCAATTCCAGTGTTATGTGTTTGCGGTGAACGGTTTGGGCGCAGGTGGTGTTGGTAAATCGCTGGTCGTCGATCCCACGTCGATGGTCTTGCACCAATCTGCGGGCCAAGAAGACATGTTCCCGATCGAAGTTGACATGTCCATGGTCCGCCGTCAGCGCGAGACCGGGATGAAAGGTTTGGGCCAGGTACTGAAATCCTTCCGCGACCGGTCGACTGATTTCTCGATCTACGATCGCAACAGCGGGACAGACGCCTATTTGAACACGCTTGGCCCTCTTGAGGTGCCGGTTCAGGGGTCGCGTGCGGGATTGTTCGTCGATGTACCTGCACAGCGTGTGCCGCACGTCCCTGCGTTCAAAGGTCAGGATGCGGCCCCCGGTTTCGCGCTGGCCCAGCCTGGATTTGCGCCGGAACCACTTGCAAATGAAACAGCAGGGACGGCAGCGATGCACGCCCATGCCCCTGCACCCGTAGTTCCGACTGCGGCGACACCTAATCCACCTGCAAAGCCCGGCGTATTGCCGGGAACAGATGAATCACCCAGCGGCTAAGCTGTCGCTTTGGGGTCCGACCATCCTTGGCCGGACCCCAAGATGCAGCAGTGTAACGCCCATAGCGGAGTACGATTGATGCATTCTATGAACGATTATTCCTCGGCGATCCAACTTCGGTCTGACCGGTGGAGCGCACTGCGCGAGGCCACGATGGCTTTGACCCGTGACCCCAAAAAAGAAGAGATCGATTTCCTGCGCAGCAAATGCCATGCGCTGTTCACATCGCTCTCGTTTATCGAACCCTATTGGGCGTTTCCCGGCATGCCCGCGTTTGAGCATCTACAACGCATGCTGAACCACAACAGCTTTGATGACCTGTCATTTGCTGTAAACCGTATCACGCGCGCCTTGACAACCGGTGCCTATCGCCGTCGGTCGATCCCGTTGGAGCGCGACAGCATTGATCACGAAGAACATGACGACGAGGCGATGCTTTCCCCAGAAGCGCGCGCCCTGACCAAGCCCTATTTCGAAGTGCTGATCGTTGATGACGTCAGCGAACAGCAGGAACGCTGGCTGAAATCGAACGTCAGCCGCATGCGCCGCGTCGAAGATCCGTTCCACTATGAAGCGGTTGTGGTCAAATCCATCGAGGATGCGCTGATTGCGGTTCTGTTTAATCACAACATTCAGGCCATCGTGGTACGGCCCGGTTTGACGCTAAAGTCAAAGATGGATGAACCGATCCTGGCCCGCTCATTGGCCCGCGCCGGTGGTCAGGAAGAGATAGACAAGCTTCAGCCGGAAAACTATGGCCCCGAACTGTGCCGGATGATCGCCAAGGTGCGCCCCGAACTGGACGCCTATCTGGTGACCGAACGGTCGGTCGAAGACATCGCGGGCCTTGATCTGGGGATCTGCCGTCGGGTTTTCTATAACCAAGAAGACTTTATGGAACTGCACCTGAACATCCTGCGCGGCGTTCAGGCCCGCAACAAATCGCCGTTCTTTACGGCGCTTGTCGAATATTCCAAACAGCCAACCGGTGTTTTCCACGCCATGCCGATCAGCCGCGGCAAGTCGATCACCCGGTCGCATTGGATTCAGGACATGGGCGCGTTCTACGGGCCTAATATCTTCCTTGCCGAAACCTCGGCTACGTCGGGCGGACTGGATTCATTGCTTGAGCCCCATGGCCCCATCAAAGAGGCACAAGAACTGGCATCGCGGGCATTTGGGTCCAAGCAGACGTTCTTTGCCACCAACGGCACATCGACCTGTAACAAGATCGTCGTTCAGGCGTTGGTGCGCCCCGGTGACATTGTGCTGGTCGACCGTGACTGCCACAAGTCGCACCATTACGGCATGGTGCTGGCGGGTGCGCAGGTCTGTTACTTGGACAGCTATCCGTTGAACGAATACTCCATGTACGGTGCTGTCCCGCTGCGCGAGATCAAGCACCAGCTGCTGGCGCTTAAAGCCGCTGGCAAGCTGGACCAGGTGCGCATGTTGCTGCTAACCAACTGTACGTTTGACGGTCTGGTCTATAATGTCGAACGCGTCATGGAAGAATGTCTGGCGATCAAGCCCGACCTGATTTTCCTGTGGGACGAAGCATGGTTCGCCTTTGCGCGGTTCAACCCGACTTACCGCCAGCGCACTGGTATGAACGCCGCCAATACGCTGCGTGAAAAGTTCAAATCGACCAAGCACGCCGAAGCCTACGAGAAGCAGCAGGCCAAGCTGAAAGATGCGGATGATGAAACGCTGCTGAACACGCGCCTGATCCCGTCGCCCAAGTCGCGGGTTAGGGTCTATACCACGCAATCGACCCACAAAACGCTGACATCCTTGCGCCAAGGGTCTATGATTCACGTCAACGATCAGGACTTCAAGGGCGAGGTCGAACAGTCCTTCCACGAAGCCTATATGACCCACACCTCGACCTCTCCGAACTACCAGATCATCGCATCCTTGGATGTGGGGCGGCGTCAGGTCGAACTGGAAGGGTTCGAATTCGTCCAGCGCCAGATCGAGGCAGCCTTGTCCATGCGCCGCGCGATTGCCGACCATCCGCTGCTGTCGAAATACTTCAAGGTGCTGACCGCAGGCGATATGATCCCCGAAGAATATCGCGAAAGCGGGGTTACCAGCTATTACGATCAGGAACAGGGCTGGACCGATATGTGGGACTGCTGGGAAAAAGACCAGTTTGTCCTTGATGCCAGCCGAGTGACCTTGCTGGTTGGCGGCACGGGCTGGGACGGTGACACGTTCAAGACCGATATCTTGATGGATAAATACGGAATCCAGATCAACAAGACCTCGCGCAATACCGTGTTGTTCATGACCAACATCGGGACCACGCGGTCATCGGTCGCCTATCTGATCGAAGTCTTGGTCGAGATCGCCAAATCGCTGGATGATCTGCTGGATGACGCCAGCAAGATGGAGCGTCGGTCGTTCGACAATCGTGTGTCGAACCTGATGGAAAACTATCCGCCTTTGCCCGATTTCAGCCGCTTTCACGAGGCATTCCGCAACGATAACGTCACATCCGAAGGTGATATCCGGACCGCGTTCTTCCTGTCATATGACGAGAAGAACACCGACTACCTTGACCTTAATGGCACCCTTCGCGAGGCTATGGATGCAGGAAAAACGGTCGTCTCGGCCAGTTTTATCATCCCGTACCCGCCCGGCTTTCCGATCCTTGTCCCCGGACAGGTGGTCAGCCAGGAAATTCTGGCATTCATGCGGGCCTTGGA
>ERZ651776.458-NODE-458-length-58033-cov-8.591380_pt1 | contig 58033 bp, 55 predicted proteins | sample MGYA00514761_ERZ651776 | MGnify/ENA metagenome assembly ERZ651776
GCAAGAGCATTAATATCTACTTTAGTAGAATTATCATTACCTATAGTAATTGTCTTGGCAGCTGCTTCAGTTCCAATGTTTATTGCTGCTGTTCCAACTGTATCCATTCCTATGGCACCCACAGAACTTAAAGTCATGGCGGCTGCTGAATCTAATTCAATAGCAAGAGCATTAATATCTACTTTAGTAGAATTATCATTACCTATAGTAATTGTCTTGGCAGCTGCTTCAGTTCCAATATTTATTGCGTCGGTACCAACTGTATCAATTGCTAGGGCACCTCCAGAACTAAGTGTCATTGTTGTTCCTGAGGTTATTGAGGTTGTAGTTGTAGAATTAGCAAGTATTGTACCAGCCGAGTCCAATTCAATAGCAAGAGCATTAATATCTACTTTAGCAGAATCATCATGACCCATTGTAATTGTCTTGGCAGCTGCTCCAGTTCCAATGTTTATTGCTGCTGTTCCAACTGTATCCATTCCTATGGCACCCACAGAACTAATATCCATCCCACCAGCACTAGCAGTTACTTGTAAAGCATCGGCACCTGTACCGGTTGAACTTAATACTAAACTTGAATCTGTATTACCTGCTAACGCTATAGTTAAATCATGAGCCTCATCTGTTGAAATACGAGTAATTCCTGCTACTTGAAGTGTGCCTGGTGTAACCTCGAGATGACCAGATGTTGCTCCAGTAAATTCTCCGGTACCCATTATGAATTTGTTTTCAGAATCATCAAACCCCATAAAAGCATTATTAACGCCTGTATCTCCTCGTATCATTACTATTCCACAATCACCTGTTGGATTCTGAGCTGGGGCATCATCACTAGGATCACCCTCCCGACCATTACCTAATTCTATAATTAAATCTTTAATTTGCGTATTAGTAGAATGTGAACTAGTTGTTAGATTACCGGGTATACTCACACCACCTGAACCATCTACATTAAAAACAGATGTTCCATCGCTTTTGACGATTTCAAAATCGGTATTAGCTGTAGTTGTACCAAGTTTAATCTGAACTTTACCAGTAGTGCTTTTGTTCTCTAATACTAAGTTACCAGTGAGATTTTCAATATGGCTATTAGAGGCATAATGATATAAAGCCAAATCATTATTTTTACCTATTCTTAAGCGTCGTTGCTCTCCAGTTGTATCATCGCCTATATCAATCAAGTTTGCTGCTAGATATTTGTAATTTGGCATTTATATTATTAAATCATAATATTCTATTCTTTATTAAATATTTAAAAAAAATAAATTATAGTTTTAATATAAATGTCTTATATACAAATAAGTCAAAAGATAACTAAATTATTTGATGACATACCCGAATTCAACTCTGGAAATATAACATATGATTGTGTGACTTTAAGTAATACCACTTTTGGTGGAACTACAACACAAGAAGAATTAAGTAGTACATCATATGATTTCATAACATCTATGTCATTAAGTATAACATTACCTGCTTTAACAAATACAGACCATATAGCAAATCCAGGTGGCTATATATCTTGGGTTAATAATATTGGTCATTCAATTATTGAGGGTATTGAATTTAAAATAAATAATGAAGTTATTACAGATTTGGGATTTCCATATGACAAGTGGTTAGATATTTACAATGAAAATAATGATGTAGACGATAATGAAGATGATGGACTAGGAAAATATCTGGATAATTCATCTCGTGATAAATACGATAATAAACAATTAAATCTGGAAGTGCCACTACATTTTTGGATGACAGATTATACTAAAAATGCGTTCCCATTTTTCTTGATTAATGATGGAAAAATACGGTTCAAGTTAAGAATAAAACCACTAGCTTCATTGATTTATTATAGTCCAATTGGGAACCAAGGAAATATTATTGATACTATACAACCCACAATTAAATTAAATATAGGTTCTTATCAAATAAATGATCTAAAATTAAAAAATAACCTAAAAACACAAACATATAAGTCCTATTTTAATTTTTATACATTCAATAGTAATACATTAACTGATTCAAATAACATACGGTCTTCAGAAACGAACCCATTAAAACAAATAGAAATTGTTGTTGTTGAGAAGGATAGAAACACACCAAGAACGAATTTAGATTCTATTATAGAAATAAATAAAGAAGATAGTAATAAAAATAATAATGACTATTTAAATTATAGTGCTACGGATGATAGTTTAGTTCCTGGTTTATTACATTCAATTGATGATATTAATATTACAATTAATGGTAATACCTATTTTAGATCAAATATAAGTAGTGAATTCATACGAAAAATTTATTCGCTTGAAAATGTTATGTGTGTTCCAGATAAATATGTCTATAATATAGCATTTACACCTAGAGCTCATACGGGTAGAACATATGGGTGTTTGGATATGGAATATGTGGATAATATGTTTTTAACTTGTAATTCTATTACTTCTACGGAATCAATCATTTTTACATTTTTTACACATATAAGAAAAATGATCATCAAATCAGGATACATTGAATTTGATAATTGGAGTTCCACAGACATAGAATTCCGTTCAACTGGGTTTAAATTCGGAGAAAGTCTTGTTTCCGAAACAACAACACCACTGGATAAACCATTGGAGGACCTTACTGTTGAAGAAATAACTGAAATAAAACAAGAAGAAGAAATATTTAAAATAGCTACTACAACAAATATTTATAATAGTTTTCTGGTATTTAATGTTAGCAATAAAAAAAATAGTATATATTTGGATGTAATTCTTGGCGACAATATCAATCCGATTATGATTGAAGGAATCCTAAGAAATAAAAAAAATGGAAGTCTTAATAAATATGGTATATTTAATTATATATTTGAAATAGTAGATATTAAAAAAAAACAATACAATGAACCCAAAGCTATAAATAAATATTTGAAAGAAAATATATTAAGGGATATGAATGAAGCTAGTGAGGAAAATCCAAACATATCATTAGAACAATTATTCAGTATTGTATTACCATTCTCAAAAGGTTTCTATATTAACCTCGACAATACTATTAAAAGGTTAGATTATTGGCTAAATGATTCTCTACCAAAAAAGAGAGATGAAGTTACCTTTTACGTTAATTCACTAATGTTAAATAATGAAGCTTTTAATAATAGAATATATACAATTCAAATAAATAAAACAATTGATGTAACAGAAAAACCATACAAAGAAGATTATAATTATTGGGATAATTTTACATTAAATACAACAAATTTATTTTATTTAGAATATAACAATTTCAAACCAAGAACTTCAAGTATTATAATAATTGCTAGTGAATTACATCCAACTATTAATGAAACATTATCATCCGATTTGACAAGTAGTGAATTTGAAGAACAATTGGGTATTCGTATTGATTGTTCTGAAGAAAGAGATATTGATTTCGCTAGCATTAAACAAATGATTACGAATTCTTATAATGACCGCCTTTATTATCTACTGTATATTGCAAAAGAAGCTGAAGGAAGTACCGATTATAAAAAATATTATAAAAGACTTGACACTGTTTATAAGATAAGTCAAGGTATTAATAACAAGAGATTCATTAATATATTTAGTATTTTTACAGTATATAATGTGAATATTATCATAAAAGGAATAGGCAAAGTAACAATAACAACATTTAATGAATATATGAAAAATAAAGATTTAAGTAGTATATCAATTCATCCAGAAACACATAGTGTTGAATTTACTTTCCTTCATAAAGCATAAATTAACTCGTTCAAGTTTTTATAAAAATTGATATTTCTATTTACTTATTTTTAATTATCAAGAATACGATTTAATCAAGAATACGATTTAATCAAGAATACGATTTAATCAAGAATACGATGGAACAATACCAAGAAAACATAAATATGCCTTGGAAAATTGCTGGAGAAAGTATCACACAAACTATTAATTGTATTCCTCTATGTTTTCATTACCTTTACGATGAATATACTGAATTACGACATTCTAATAAAGTATTAATGCCAAAATCTTTATTAAATGAACTTAGTGCATATGATAATTTAAAATATCCACTTACATTGAAAATTAAAAACACTATTATGGGAATATATGAAATATGTGAAGATATTGATAGTATTTATATACCAGACTATATTTGTGAGAAAATCGATCTAATAGAACCGTGTATGATTGATATAGAAATACTCAACACAGAATTTCCTAAAGCGACATTTCTAAAATTAAAACCATATAGCTCCATATTTTATGATATTCAAGATACGAAGGGATTTCTCGAAAATGGACTAAAAAAAAATTATACTCATATTGAGGAAAATACTATTATTGAATTGATTTACGATAATAAACTTCTTAAATTCGACATAATAGAAACAGAACCGAAAGGACTAATTAGTCTAAATGAAACAAATGTGGAAGTTGATTTTGAAGAGGCACACGACTATAAGCCCCCACCCAAACCAGATCCAGTTCCATCTTCAGAAACATTCACCCCTGGAAAATTTAAATTCACGCGGAATACAAATGAAGAACCCGCACAAGAAGGTCCTTGTCCGGAAACCAAAGAATTTATTCCATTTTCAGGAGCAGGAAGAAAACTTGGCAATTAATATTATTACCATTAGAGCTAAAGTTATCTCTATTTTATTATTTTGTATGAATGAATAACTATTATCTTTTTTTATTGAAACTGTTTGGAAGCCTTCAATATATGGAACAATACGTTCTTTACACATAATACACTTCCCACACGGTTTATTTTTCTTTGGGTACCAACAACTCCAGGTATTTTTTAATATATCATCAAAATTATAAGCCTTGGCTTCATTTAACATAGTTTCCTTAGTTTTAGTAAATATTGGCAATTGAAATTGTCTAAATATTTCCAATTCAGGATTATTTTTAATGTCAAAAACAATATTATTATTTGTATTCATTGTGGTTTTTTTTCCAAGTTTTCTTTCGAAATGTCCGCCCTTTTCGGCACATACTTCTACATTTACATTATTATTTTTACAATATTGTGCCATTGCTCCATATTGGCATTTAGATCTTCTTATATATTTACGTTTTTTTAGTTCTTTCATAGCAAGTGAAACCTGATTATCATATGGTATTTTATCTATTATTATTGTATCTTTCAATAATTCTTTAGTTTCTGGAAACATTTTCTTAATTTTCACAATAATTTTCTCTTGTGAATTTGTTTCGTTACTATTATTACGACGACGTGTTTTATTATTTGTATAGTTATCTATATATGGGTCTGAAATATATATAGGTTGAACGTGTTTCTTTTCTTTAATTAGCAATTCGCATAATCTATATGTTGAATCGTAACCACCTGTAAAAAATAAATAAGTAGTCATTACCTAAAATAAAAGAAGAAATAAATTATTCAGAGTCGCTGGGTTTTATCATATGTTTACCTAAAATCATATGAAGCAATACAGTAACCATAGTAATTATTATGGCATAACCAATACCGTAATAAATTGACCTAGTGGATTTAACACTTATTAATTTGGATTCTATTAGACTATGCCAAGTAAGTGCTGTTATAAGTGTAAGCGAATGTAATAAGAAATAAATACTATAACCTTCAAACTTGATTTTTAATATTTTTTGGCTTTTTTCTATATTTTTAACTATTTTTTCTGTTTCCATATTTTTAACTATTTTACCTTGAACCATATAAATACATATAATATTTTCTTGATACCTAATCATTCTTCTTAGCTATCCACTAATCATTCTTCTTAGCTATCCACTAATCATTCTTCTTAGCTATCCACTAATCATTCTTCTTAGCGCACCATGCCTTCCCTTCACTAACTACTCCTTGTGCCGGGTTCAAATATTTACCAATACATACTAAGTCTTCTTTCCCATTATTTTCTAAATCAGCAAAATAATCATTTGGGTCGTTGATTACACATTGGGATTTCGCTGGAGTTTCGAAAGAATTCAAAGCCAACATCTCGGTGCTATTTGGTGGACATAATACAAATGTTTCTTGGAATAGTTTAGTAGAAATTATTAAAACTAGTAATAAAATTAATACCAAATTAATCATCATATATTATTATTTGCTATTTTTATTTATTAGTTAATTCAATAATATAATGGTCGGACAATTCTGTTTTAATAACATTATATGAATTTAAATAATCTATATTTGTAAGTATATAATCCAATTGTATATTATATTTTGGAAATGTGATAAGTTTGTCACTATAAGAAGAAAGACTTAAACTATTAATAAGATGTTTAAGATTTTTATTATTGTAGTCTTCATTTAAATCCCCACCAAATACTAATGGTTCACTCGAATCTATAAAATCAATAGTTTCTTTATATTGTCCATATCGGTAATGGCGACAACGCGAATACATTCCTATCATACTATTTGATTGAATATGTGTATTATAAATAGTAACACCATCTATCTTAGTTTTTTGTATTCCTTTTTCAATAAAAAATTCCACACTTGTATTGTTTTTAAATTTATATAAATCCCTGTTTAATATAGGCTCCTTAGATGCTGTTAAAAGTCCATTAGAGGAGATTATAGGTAAATTTTCCGAAACATGACAATAATAACTGTTTTCTTCTAAATTCCTTACTATGGTGTCTTGTATTTTCAAATCAAAAACTTCCTGTAATAATATAATTGTCGGGTTTAACCTAAATATAGTATCAATTATTTTTGTGATATTTTTATTTGGATTGTGATATAAATTTAGTTTTTTTGGAAGACAACATATATTCCAGGAAATAATTTTCATATATTAGATGAACTTCTTTTTTTAGTTCTTTTAATTCGTAATTGTAATGTATTATACATCTAAAAAATGCCAGGTTTCATAATGACCCCGACAATTAACTAATTTAACATCGGTTAGTTTCCCGATTTTTTCTTTGACTATTGTTTTCAATTGTTTTATTTCATCTTTACTAAAATCTTTATTGTATTGATACCTAAATGATATATGGGGATTCTTAATTTCTTTCCACCAATAAGGTTCTTCTATGTTTTCCACCAATATGACTTGAAAATATAAGGCGTGAAACCCATTTTCATTACTATGGATTACTTCTTCTTTCAAACACACCCGAACAGGTTCTATAGTTTTAAAAAGTTCGTATAATTCTAGTGCTTCGGTATATTCCAATTTAGATTTAATAGTTAAATGAGGATAGAACCCTTCTCTATAAGTGTTCCAAGAATGATCTTCTGAATTTATGAACCACAAACAATAGTTAAAGTCCATAAAATAAAATAATAAAAAATATTAAACATCTACCAATATTTCTGCTACTTCTGTGTCAGAATCATTATCCCCAAATACATCTAATTCGTCATTGTATTTATGTTTTTTATATATATAAGTATAGCCAGCAATTCCCGATATATAATATCCCAATACAAACACTAGGAATATATTCATAATTATTAATAGTAAATAAGAATTTAAATATATTTTTATTGTTAGTATTTAATGCTTCATTTTGTGTTTGATCTTGATTATACATTATATCAAACACAAGGTGAAAGATTTTTTGATTATTCACAAATAAAGGAAAATAAATATTTGGATTTTTTATTAGGCAGTATTCCATTCAATAAAATAATATTCACAAATGGCACATATTCTCACGCTCTAACTTGTTTAGAAATAATGAAACTGAAACACCATTTCCCAAACCATAAAATAGTTGCGCGAGATACTATCAATGACCTAAAACCCAATACTGAATCATTTGAAAAATTTAAAAAACATCAAGATATAAAAAACAATGACAAAGTTATATTTTTTGAAGATTCCGTCGAAAATCTCCTAGCAAGTAAAAAAATAGATTGGATCACCATATACATAGGACCCCACAATGTTTCTCAATTCAAATCAATTAATAAACAATTCAATACTATCGAAGAATCACTTGAATTTATTATTGACAAAAATAATATAGTTACAAGACGCCTTCAATATCAAAAGGTCCACAGTTAAGTTTGGATGTATCAAGATATTTATACACACCGACCTTTGAAACATAGTTATTACCTTCACGAATATTTCCAACATATTGTTCTGTTGCACCGGGAGGTGGATTAGCACTACGCAATTGATAGTGAATATAATTTGTTTCAGTTGGAACAGTACTACGAGGCATCCAAGGATGATCTACTTGTGGTCCCCCATATAAACCACCATTTACTTGTGGTTTTGGCATACACTTAGTTTCTGTGTCTCTTTTATGATGTGGAATGGCACTATCTTTAGTTACGGGTTTATTGGGCTTAATATTACAAGGAGCATAACAATTATTATCCATAATAGTATAAAGCCACAAAATAATTTATTGTTTTAGAAACAAAATAATTTATTGTTTTAGAATCAAAATAATTTATTGTTTCAAGAAACTGCTATTTTCATTTATTTCTACATTGTAATTATTACACCAACTTAATGCTTTAACTTTTTGATTTTCAATTATAGAATTAGTGACTTCAATACTTTCATAATTACTTATTATATCTAATGTCATTTTAATATTATCTCGTTGCTTATTGGTAATCAATTCATTATATTTATTTATTCGACTAATAAAATCACTTGGGACATTTAAAAAATCTAATTTGTTTCGTGTGGTTTCCCATTTTTTTACCAAATTAAATAATTTATTCAAAAATTCCGGTTCTATACCTTTAAAAAACTTACAGATAATATATTTTTCCGAATTTGCTGGACGACTTGTATAAGGTTTCGTAATAATTACTTCGCCATAACACAATGATAATATCCACAAAAATTTCACTGTCAATTCCGTATGAATATCAAAAATCTTACACACAAAATGACCTCCTGTTTTCTGTAAATACAGTGCGCTCACTATTTCGCAAAATATAATTCTATAACTCATACTTTCTTGATTATTAAAATCAGTTGAAAAATCAAAACCACCATCCGCTGTCACCAACATACATTCATCATTAAACATATATTTCAAATACTGAATATTTTCTAATTTATAAAGATCACCCGTATCATCTTTGCCATACGTTATATTAATATGTTGGTTATTTTTCAAAAAGTTCTTTGATTTTTTCCAACCAGGTATTTCACGATTAGTTGACTTTAATGTAATACCCACAATACGATCCTTAGTTTCACGGTAATTATTAATACATTCAATAAAACCACCCGGACCTTCAGCTAAACAACAAATATTTATTTTCTCAGTATCATTAATTAATTCGTGATCGATTATCATTTCCAACATCTTAAAATAACTTCTACTTAATGGCTCATATAAAGCAATGCTATCTTTCTTATTGCGTTTATTAGGTAAGTGAATAAGTTCATAATCATTACTAAACTTCTTTGCACGATCCCAAAGTTTAGTATCTTCTAACTCATCTATTTTATTTTTATACATTAATAAATTTACAAGGGTTTCCCCATTAATTATAGGGACACTGTTATCATCACTATGATTGAATATTGACGCAGAATTTTTCAATACTATAGAACACATAAAAAAAAATAACAATAATACTTTAAATCTTTTCAAAAATGAAATAATTATATAAATAACTAAGTTCTTTGAGTTGTTCGCTCATTGATGAAGCGTCTCCATATTTGGTTTTGGAACTCTCTAATTTTTTATACATATCTTCAAATTCACCCAACGTTTTTAATTCTAAATTATAATTCATAGCAAGTTCTTCCAAATATTTGAAATTTACAAGCCATTCGGTTGTTGTTTTGCCTATGGAATTTATATATACATCAATCGGCATACTTATACTTGATTCATCATTCCTGAATTCTTCATTATTATATTTCTTCTTGATTTTCCACAAAATACTATTATATGTTTCACCTAATATTACTTCACTTGTTTTAAGAGCATCAAATACCTTTTGTCCATTTAATGTAGTTCCTATGAACTTCCCTCCTACATTAAGATTGCTAGAAATGTTCTCTAAGAACCCATTCAATTTTACTTTGTTTTCAAAGAAATAATGGATGCTAAATTGACAACTAACTACATCAAATCTATTATCCTTCAAAAGACCATACATACGCTGTAATTTAGAATTTTCTACTAAGGTCTGTTCAATATTCCCATATAATACATCTAAATAATATTTATTAAGGTCGTCGTTAGCAGCATTACCATTTTCCATATTATAGGCCGCATTACCCCACACCATTAATGTATTTCTCAACATAGGTTTATTTTTATTTTCGTCTTTCATTGCGTTTAAAACACGATTACAAGCACCATTCTCCTTATTTTCTAAATTATCACGATTTATATCCATACATACAATGTTTTCAAGTTTCGTATCTAACCAGTGATTCATATCACCACATTTTCCCGAACATATATCCAAATAGTTCTTGGCACCTTTGGAAACCATACCAATCAAACTTTTCTTGACATAACTATGGAAATCTCCAAGTGATTTTGTTGGCAGGTCTTTTCTTTCTTTCGTTTTAATATAATAAACATCGTCCACATTAGGTGTATTTCCGGTTTTAATCATATTATCCAATATAGGATTATGTAATGTTCGCCAATTATTAATTGCTGTTACAAAATCATTAGGATTATTAACATTACGAACTCTCATAGGTTCCCACCAAAACCCCTCTTCTTTATCCTTGTTATATCGGAATTCCACAATATTATCTTCGCTAATTATTTGTTTCTGGTCGGTATATGCTACATCATTATTCAGACGCAAATAAGCAAATTCAATATTTTTGATATATGGATTATAGGGATGAAATGGAACATTATTATATCCCGTTTCAAATGTAAGTTCTTCATTTAATACACGACAACTATTTACTGAACTATGGATCTCAGCGTTATAACCGACATATAATATTGCGGTTTTATATTGAATTACATTATCACCATCTTTAAAATAATTTATCAAGTCCTTAGTGGGGTCTTCCGGATCTTTCTTGAATTTAATGCGAAAGTCAATAGTAGTTTCCAATGGCGGTTTCCATTTAAAACAACTAAACCACCGTCCATCAAATTTAGAATTCTTACTACCAAAACTACCACCAACGGGTAAATTAATAGGTGTAAAAATTAAACCATCTGTGCCATAGACATAATTCTTATCAAGCGCCATTTTACTATGTTCAAAAATTAAAGTATCCGATTTCAATTTGTTAATGTATTTAACTAAATCGCGATGTCTAGGTTCATCTTCCGAAAATGCCTTCAATTCCGTTTCAAGACGCATAATTTCTTTATCTGTGTCTTCATCATATTCTACAACATCGCCAAAATAGAACTTCTTAGGAGCCAATATCATTCCATCGGTTTCTTTAATCATTTCCATTTTATCGAAGAATTCATTCAGTTTCTCATATCGAGACGTTTTAAGATCGCCGATTTGTTTTTGTTCTTCCGACCTATTAAATACTTCATTACGTAAATCCGTGTTTTTATAAATGTAAATATCGAAAACCATAAACATAATTATAGGTTGATTTTTTGAATCTTTTACAATATATTCTCCATCTAATACACTATTAGCCATATTAGAGATATTACACCCAAGTGATTTAATTTCATTTTTACGATTCATCATATAGACATCCCCATTTTCTAAAACTACCATTAAATTACGTTCACCATCGGCTTTATCCGTTACGCAATAATTACGACGAATTGATAGTATATCTTTATAATCACTATAATCCTTTCTTGTAACGTGTTTCATTTCTAATGCGGTCGGTTGAGGACCCATAAATCTCTTGGATTTCAATAGTGATTGATATTCCTTTTTAAAACGCGATTTTTCTTCTTGTGAAATAATGAAAATGTTGTTTTGAATGGCTTTCAATAAAAATTCAATATGTCCTTTAAAAAGTTCTAGTATTTTTTCATATTTTTCTTTGTACCCTATTTTGTTTCCAAGATATTCAATTTCAATTTCATATTTGACTTCATTTCGCAATACGTTAGATGTTTGTATATTTTTTGCCAAAATCATTTCTTCGTATTTTTTTCCACGCAATTCAACATCATCACTTGGCTTCAAAGTCTCGAACCACGCCTCGAAATCCATTACATTCTTGGGTTTTAATATAAATTTTTTCATTGATGGTTTTATATCTTTCTTCTTAATGTATGAACTTGGATTCGTATTAACTTTTGTATTAGATGTTTTGATTATAGTACAATCAATTGAAAATAGTTTATCATTGGTTTTAAAACTAAATCGTTTTTTGTATCGAAACATCTTGTTAATTGTCGGCCATTTATTAAAAATTTCCATATCTATTTTTTCATCTAATTCCTTCTTAAAATTAATTCTTATATTATAGTTTCCAATATCAACTGGTTTCATTTGTCGGGTTTTACGTTGTAGTATATAGGAACCCGCCTTCAATGACGATAAATTATTAGATTTACAATAACTATGAATCGCACCATCGCCAAAAATAGTATATCTTAAACTATTATCTTCTTCTGGAATGAAGATGTCCATTGTAGAACTAGAAGCGTGAAACGTAGCTTCATTATAACCTTTTAAATAAGAAATAACCCTATTGAATGTCTCTTTTTCAATAGGGTAATCTATGTTTGTATTATAAATTGCCTCCATTTCTACGTTAGGGTCTTTCTGAACCATCTTAATCCCTTTCATTATGGTGTCAGTATGCGATGAAATATTCATAATTCTATATAATAATATTATAATTTAATTCTTAAATATATGTATCAATTTTTATATTTCATATTTCTTTTTTAACTCTTCATAAAGGACTGCCTTAGTTTTCTTTTTAGAGGTTTCATCATCCTTCAATGAAATATTGTTTTCGTTAGCCATTTCTATAAGAGTTGGCAATGTATATGAACCAATTTTATTAAGTTCTCGTATTTCCTTGAAATATTCCTTGATTTTCGATAAATCCGTATAAGTAAATTTGTCGAATTTAATATTTATCAATGGTAACATATATTTGTTGTATCCAATAATAACCAGATTATTCTTAATATTATCTTGGTTATATCCCTTGTAAAGTTTAAATTTCTTATTTTCGACACTAATATAGAGACAATTGATATTGAGAAAATCGCAAAAATATTGAAGAATTTTCATCTGTGGATATTTTTCATTGAGCAAATTGGCAATTTCTGTTTTAGAAATATATGTATTTTTATAATTGAATTCTTTATAATTCGTATTTAAATTATCTATCATATTATTCTTTAGATTTTCTAGACATTCCTTCTTAGAAGTCTCGGACTGATTCATATATTCACTATTTTTTATCATTTCTATAGTTTCAAAAAGGTCCTTAGAACCATAAATATAATATTTATTCAAATCGATGAAATCCGAAAAGAATTCCGGAACTTCAATAATTTCATTTTCATTATAATCAATAAGAGGCTTTGAAGCCTCGAAATTTTCATTAAAGACAATAGAACTACTTTCCATATTTACTTCATTATGTGGAATATCGAAAGGTTGAATAAATTTTAAAGAAGAATTAATATTGAATTTTTTTACTTGTTTGATTGACTTTACAGTAGTCGTAATCTGATTCAATGTAATATGTTCCATGATTGTATTATACGTTATAATATATAATAATCACTTTTGTGATTTAAATCAATTTTTTAAAATAATTTATATAATCATAATTAGCAATATTAGCTATTAATGTTGGTTCTGTTGATTTTGCAGCATCATCAAATTTTCTAAGCATTAAATGGTATATATATAAATTATCCTGTTGAAAGTCCTTTATTTCTCTTTCTGTCATTTTTCCACCTTGATATTTTAATGTTTCCTTTGAAGCATCGGACAAATTGTCATAGTATTCGCTATTCATAGACACTAAATATCTTTTCACATTTATATGATTTTCCACTAATAAACATATATCTTCGGGTATATTTAAATCTCGTAAATATTGAGCGCCTTTTTTTTCGTGCGATTGTATTCCCAATTCTCCCATTTTTTCACAATTATATGTTTCATATAATTCTTTATCGTGTTCCATAAGATGTCCAACATCGTGAAAAAAACATCCCAATATAAAATTTCTCTTAGATATAGTATCCGTTACTACTTTATTTATATGTTGTTCTCCTAATAAAGCACATTGAACAGCGTGTTCATATTGTGTCACATTTTCACCAATATATCCTTTATTACCATATTTAGTGTATAGGTCAAATACCTCTTCCATTATTAATATTAATATTAATACTATTAATAGTATTAATTTTTAGATACAATAAAAAAATAATTTAAAAAAAATATTATTAATAGTATTAATAGAAAAGTACTTAACGATGAATAATATAATTTTTTACTTCCTCTATGCGTTCCTTTTCTAATTCTTTGTTATCATTCGAATAGGATAAAAATTTATTGATTTCGGCGATTGTTGTTTCCGATAAGTTATTCATATTAATGAAAGCCCCATTATTATTAAGTGTATAATTTGAATTATGTGCTCGAATTATTTTAAATATTTCATTTTGCTCATCACCATTTAATTCGTCAATAACTTTTTTTATTTTTTTTAATTCTTCTAATTTATTCATTAGAATTATCTTAGAACTATTTATTTAGGATTTAACTTATGTGCGTCTAGAAAAATGTTTCAGGTTCCATTCCAGTATTAACACCCTTGATATTGGTATTTTCAGGATTTGGTAAAGTATCCATTGTCTTATTCAAATCCCGTATATAGTTTACGTGTCCTACTGCTCCAACCATTACATTTTCTACACAATATTCCAATACTTTCCTATTTAATTGACTTATTTGTTCTTGTATTTTACAATCCATATTTTGACCATCTTGAAGAAATATAGATCTCATAACAATTTTGAGTTCATCATCTGATTGACGACCGATTCTTATTTTCCCTTCACTTTTATTGAAAACGCCATTAATGATTTTTTGTTGAACATTATCGATATTCTTTTTAGAAAAAAATACTTTCGCTAAAATGGATTTCTCCATAATACCTTGTAAACTATCATAGAAATCTTGTTCTGAACCCCTATGATTTTCTTGGTATAGTTCAAATTGAGGATAAGATGAATTTGTTTGTAAATTTGGCATACGACCTTCGTTAGGGTTCAATTGATATTGTTCTGTTACTTGGTTAAAATGAATATATGGACTATTATCTTCTTCGTGTGTAAATAGTGTTGGTGCATCTACGGTATTATTCAATCTTGGGTTAGCAAAACTGTTTTCTATATTTGATTTTGTAGAATATAAATGCTGTTGTACTGACTTTATATTATCCATTAAATTAATAAAATAAAAAAACTACAATAATTTAGACTTGAATTTCTCGATATATCTATTATATTCAATATTTACTTGAATTAAATGCTGATTATCATCGCTTATTATTATTCCCTTGGTAAATGTGCTTACATTATTAGCCATTGAAAAACTATCGTGGCTATAGGTTCCATCGTTGTTATTTAAATTACTATGTAATCCTATTACAATAGAATTAAACATAGTATTACTAGAATTTGAATCATCAAATAAGTCAATAATATAATGATTTTCTTGTCTCAAAAGATATTTATTCAATTCGCGGTTTTCGTTAGTATTAGAAACTAATGAACTTAATTTAATAGTATTACCAATTTTATATTCTTCTGGGCTAAAGAATCGTGTTGTCTTTAGTTTAATAGCATTTTCTTCTCTGAAAACTATGTTACTAGATTGTATATATCTAAAAATCTTATTTATATTTGTTGAACCTTCTGAAACTATAAATACATCATTAATATTCAACGTTTCCCTTGTTAATACAAATGGATTACTTCCGTCCCCTACTGTAGTAACTTTATAGTATCCATTTTCCAATAATGTAGTCTGGTCTTTCACTAAAATTGTTTCATTTAGACTAAGAGCAACGGTATCTATAGAAATAGCGCCATTTGCGTCACACGTAAGTGTTCCAGCACCGCTACTATATGTAGCATTTAAATCCTCGGTAGTTGAGACATTCGCACTATTTTTATAATAATAACATTCACTTAACGACAAATAATCATTCATTAATGTTATTTCATTTCCGTTTGGAGACATAAATGATAGTTCAATAGTATTTAATACACCTTTCAATGAAGGATAAAATGTTTTATTTGAAGATATATTAACGAAATTACAAATTTTATCTCTTTCACTTGGTATTAATCTTCTTCCGAAATTATCTTTTTTAACTAGTGTTTGACTTGCTCCAGTACTTACATCATATGCATAATTATTATTATTAGACTTATAGCGTTCAGTATCATTAAGTAATAAAGAAAATGCCTCGGTAATATAATTATTAGTTCCATAATTAGTTTGTGAGAATTCACGGAATCTTAAAAGCAAATACGGTAAATCACTTATACGTTTCAATTTAGGAATATGCGACTTGTATATATTTTCATTATTATTAAGCTGTATTAAATTAGTATCAGTGTAAGCATGAATGTCTCTTAAATTAATATAAAAATCGGGAATAACCACATTTTCTATTTCAATACTACTTATGTTACGAAATACCTTTGTTATACTTGAACCATATGTACCAGCATTACCGAAATTAACATTATAATTAAAAGTCCGCTCATTTTCGATATTTCTATCTCCACTATATAAAAAAATAGTTGATTTACTTTTAACTTCGTTTAGCTCTATTTCTTGTTGATTGGCTTCATTATTAACATTATCTCTATGTATATCCATTATATAAATATAATATATATATAGCCGTTTAGCTATTCTCTAATTCTTTTTTTTATTGGTTTTAATTTTAATCTTAATCTTAGTCTTCGGCTTCGTTACTGTTTTAGAATCAGTAGTACATTTTGTCAACGTTTCCAAATCTAAATCATTGAGTTCCTTATTCCATATAGATACGTTTGTTTCTCCACTAATATCATTATATTCCTTATTTTTATTATCAATATTCTGTTGTAGTTCTTCTATTTTATCCTCAGACAAATTATAAATATGCATCTTGATTAAATAATCATAAGAACCATCAATTTCCGGATATCCTCGGCTTTTTAGTTGTTCAATGATTTTGTCCTTCTTTACTCGAATAATTTGAATCTTTTCATCAATAAACTCTTGGATAAATTTCATCTTATATTCCAATACATTAAGATCCTTCTTAATCTCCTTTTTAATGTATTCAATACGGTCACTATATACTTCCTTTCTTATTTCAATAAAATCCCTTAGAATTTCCAATTCATCCTTATATTTTTTAAGTTTAAAATCCTTGGTATATAATACCATATTTGATGTGCTTATTTTACTACACAACTTGAAATGATGTTCTAGTTTAGTCATACCGAGCTTCTCATCAAAGAATTGCATATCAAATAACATTTCTTCATCGCAACTAATTTCAAAATGAATCTTAACGTCAGTACAATAACTATTATACATACGCATTAGTAGTATCGATTTATTATTCTGTTGTTTCACCAACAATTCCTCCAATATTTCCTTGAATTTTTGTGTCCACATTCCAACCGGCAATTCCGTCACAATAAGTTTATTGCCATTAATAGTATATTTTCCCTTGGACAAATAACTATTATCCGATAATTTAATAATATCACCTGTAAAACCCTTATACCACGGTATCATAGGCACCATTTCTTCTCCATTAATAGAACGAGTAATATTTTTCTGGATATCAATGGGATTGAAACAAGGCACTTCAGTCGACCATCCTGTTCCTATACCACTTGCTCCATTAATAAGAACCATAGGCAATATGGGAACATAGTATTCCGGTTCGACTTTCATATTATCGTCATAATTATCTTTCAATAATGGCGCATCTTGTTTATTGAATAATTTAGATGTAGGTTTCGCTAATCGTGTAAAGATATATCTTGGTTGTCCAGCATCTTTGCCACCTTGAACCCGTGTTCCAAATTGACCCACCGGTTCCAATAGATTAATATTATTAGAAGCAATGAAATCCTGTGCCATATTCACAATTGTTCCACAAAGACTGGCTTCGCCGTGATGATAAGCACTGTTTTCACTAACATATCCCGCCAACTGTGCGACCTTTATTTCATTAGTAAGATTTCTCTTAAAACAACCAAATAAGACTTTACGTTGTCCTGGTTTCAATCCATCAATCATAGAAGGAATAGACCGAATATTATCACTATTGGAAAAGTGTATCAAGTCACAATTGATGAAATTCTCAATAGACACCTTGGGATCACTATAATCCAATGTATTGTTTCGGTCATAATCTTTCAACCAGTCCTTACGATTATTAGCACTGTCTTTCTCTTTTCCAAAGGCCAAATTAAGACTGTCTATGTCTTTCTTTTCTTGTGTTGTATATTTAATTAATTTCAATTGTCTAAAATATTCCTTTGCTTCTTTAGGGGTTGATGTAGCCAATCCCTTGTAATATTTAACGTGGAATTTATTAAGAGCATTCGGATTATCTTCTACAAATTTCTCATAATCCTTAAGACTATAGAATTCGTGAGTATCTTTCTTATGTGATGCTTTAACAATTGGTGTTAACATCGAATTAAGGAATCCATCCATTTCGAACAAAGTAGGCCACAAGTGTTCAAATAGTGTGAAAATGAGACCTTTAATATGCGAACCATCTTCATCTTGATCAGTCAATATGAGAATTTTCCCATATCTAAGGGTGGATAAATCCTTGTATTTCTTATTTGTTTCAAGACCCATAATTTTCTTAATATTAGCGATTTCAGTATTTTCCGATAGTTTCTTAATGTTTTTTTCGTCTTTGACATTAATTGGTTTCCCTTTTAGTGGGAAAACACCATAATTATCACGACCAATGATTTCAATTCCAGCCATTGCCGTTGATTTGGCCGAATCTCCTTCCGTCAAAATCAATGTACACAAATGGCTCTTTTTAGTTCCTGCCCAATTGGCATCTTCAAGTTTAGGAATTCCAGTAAGTCGTGTTTGTTTCTTACCATCAGTTTTCTTAAGGGTCTTATTTTGTTTGGCCTCCGCGAGACTAATAGCCTTTTCAACAATACCACATTTCGATAAAGCGTCTATAAATTTAGAATTAATTTCACATTTAGAACCAAATTTATCCTTATTTGTCGTAAGTGATTCTTTGGTTTGACTACTGAAGTTTGGGTTGTCAATAGTGGATTTCACAAAAACCATAAGATTTTCTTTGATGTAGTTCGGTTTCACTTGAACTTTCTTCTTCTTTTCTATGAATTCACATAGTTTCTTTGTTATTTGATTAATAATGTAGTCGACGTGTTTGCCTCCTTTAGATGTATTAATCCCATTCACAAATGAGACTTGTTCAAATGATAAACTTGGAGACAAAGCACAACCGATTTCCCACCGTTCATTGACCTTTTCATATGCTCTAGGAGCTTTTTCCAAGTATAGATTAATATATTTTTCAAATGTGCGACAGTCTATTTTTTCATCATTGAAGAAAATATTAAGATCATTTCCACTACAAGCGGCCATATCAAAAGCACGTTTCTTCATAAGTTCCATCATATCGTCTGATATACCTTCAATATTAAACCGTTTGAAATCGGGAATATAGTCAATTTGCGTGAAAGGTTTCGACGTATATTTGGTAATTGTAGGTTTATCTTTACGTTTCTTATTATCATAGAAACTCATAGAGAACTTCTTGTTTTTATTTTTATCGACGGTAGTAATAGTAAATTTTACTGAAAATATATTGGCCAGTTTTGCACCATAACCGTTTTTGCCACCTACGTGTTTAATTTCATCTTTGTCGTAGTTGGAAGAAGTCAGCAATTCACCGAAAATAAGTTCAGGAATATAGATTTTTTCTTTAGGATGAATTTCAATGGGAATGCCTTCACCATCATTATAGACACTAATGAGTCCCGACTTCTGGTCTACATTGATTTTAATATTTTTAACAGGCGACAATTTGATGTCTTTGCTTTCTGATGTGCGAATGTATTGGTCAAACGCATTAACGAGAATTTCGTCGTAAAGTTTGTATTCACCTGGAATATAGGTTAAGGGTTTATTTTCCATAAGTTTCTTTTCTGGATTATAACACCAAAAATCACACGTATTTTTTTCGGTGTCGCCGATGTATGTATCAGGCAACTGAAGTACGTGTTCCTCGTGGGAAAGTTTTTGATGAACTTGTTTTGATGCCATAGTTGTAGAATAGATATACTTTGAAAAATTATGTTTATGTGTATTCAAATTTTTATTTTATTTATATATATTAAAAACATGAATCAAAAGGTAATATTTAACTTCTTACTTGTTGTTTTTATTTTACTATGTTTAGCAACATTAACTAAAGTATATTTAAAGAAAAAAAGTGTTAGAGAAAATTTCTTTTTCCAAGCAGCAACAAGTAATACATCATTAATGTCCGATGAAGCTAAAATGTTCCAACAAAAATATATGGATCAAACCAATGAAATGAAGATGTATATAAATGAATTAAAAGATGAAATTAATAACTATAAACAAGGAACAGTATCATTGAAACAAGAAGTTGATAGTAGTAAAAATGTGTTTGATGGCGAAGCCGATAAAATGATATCGAGCCTTCAATCTCTTGGTGAGTTCCACGATTCTTATAGTCAAGAACTTCAAAAGGCTCTTCAAACAAATTTAGACTATTCCGATCCGGTATTTCAAACAAATCAAGAAATCCAAGAATCGCGTATACGGGCTCTTGAGCAACAAGTAAGTGAAATAGAATTACTTAAAATGAAAGTTTTAAATAAGCAAGATAGCCTATTAAGGTCAATAATTTGTAGAGCAAATTCAACCAAACTCAATGTTCAACCAATAATGTCTTCTGCAAATCCAACTGGAACATTCCTTATTTTTATTAATAATGGTTATTTGACATTTACAGAAAATGGTTCACACGTTAAAATAAAAGTAGACCCCAATGCTGATTCTTCAAGTAATAGTCATGCATTTGAACTCCAACTTATCAACAATTTCCAGGAATATAATAAAGCCATCAAATACGAAGAAAGTTCAGAAAAAAAAATGGTTCTTTCATCAGATGATGTATATTACCCATTCTACTTGGTTCATCCAAAAGGAAATTACGGTAAATCTTTATACATTGACGATGAAAGTTATTTATATGTTGATACTATAAGATTGGATGCTCACTGTAGATACCGAACATCCGATACATTTGCTTATGGGAGTTGCGACTTAGCTTAGATTAAATTTCTTTTTTTATATTAAATGATTAATAATTTAGTATTTATAATTATAGGTGCTGTTGCATTATATTATTTATATAACAACACCGTCCAAAATATTGAGAATTATACATCCAATAAAACCTATGAACTAAAACAATATTTTTACGATAATGCTGGAAATAGCATAAATGAAGTCAATGACTTTTTGACTGAATATGACAAAATTTATAAACGAAATATTCAAGATAAAAAGCATAAGTCATCATTATATGAAACAATAGACCAGAACTTCGCTTTATTACACGCTATGAAAATTATTAATCATACAAATGACTATACAAAAAAGGCAATTAATTTATACGATGTTTGTTATAAAAATGGTAATCCTTGTAATCCAACGTGTAAACAATTACAACCTGGTTTTTGTAAAATATCTAAGTATAATTCTTCTAATTAAAAATGGAAATAAAATCTTATTATTATAATAATGAATTACTTCCAATTAACTATATTGTTATGTATTTTAATTTTATCTTTAGTTTACGTAAATTTTCAATTAGGTAATATAAGTTTAAAAAACACTGAGAATTATTATCCTAAACTTTCAATAGGTAGATACCAAAGTGCTTTAAAGGAAAATTTTGTAGTAAATACCAATGAATTAGAAGCAGAAATCAATAAATTAAACGTCAGTACATCTACCAAGAACAATAGCACTATGCTTAACGATACAGTAAAAAATATGGTTTTAGACTCGGTAGCTAATGCTAATGCTAATGCTAATGCTAATACTAATACTAATATTCTTTCAAATAAATTTCTTAAAGAAGATGATACAGTGGAAGAGATGTTAGAGAAGTTAGATAATATGGAAAGTATGTGTTCGAAATTAGATAAAGAACAAAAAATTAAAGATGACTTGGAACAAATATCTATAAATAAATCTTCATTACAGGAATTAGAAAATCAAGATAAACGTATAGAAGAATTGGCTGAAATTGTCAAGCATATGCGTATAGAAAAGGAAAAACGTGATATTATTTCTAATAAATGTAGAGTTAATAAACAACGCAACCTAGATAGTAATTATGCTAAAGTTGAAGCGCTTTCTAAAGAAGGATTTCTTAAAGACGAATCGCATAAGGTTAATGTCAATATTCCTAAAGACGGTATCAAATTTGATTTATCGGATTTAACTGATAAAATAAATAAATTGCGACCCAAGACAAAAACACAATCACAAACCACAAAACCTAATAGAGTGTGTAATTTACCAAAAAAACACGGTTTCGATTTAAATAAACTTAATAATGGAATCTGTCACAAATGTAATCCAGATACATTAAAGAAAGATATTGATTTAATCCATAAAAATTTTGGTAATATATAGTATAACCATGATGATGAAATCTTATCTTTATATTATGATTTTATTACTATTAATAGTATTATTCGTGCCTTTATTTGTACCATTAGAACAAATATTAAGTTATGAAAAATTCAAAATTATAGTCAATCCCTTTTACGCTTAATTTTTTTGATTTGTTATATTAATATGAAAATAATAGAATTACTATTCGCTATAATACTAACAATAATATTTATTATAGTATTATCATTGCGGTTTGAAAGAGAAAATTTTACTAATTTGGATAATCTTAACCAAAACAATAAAAAATTAGTTAAATTCTGTAAACGTCTCAATCAATTTGATAAACCAAGCGAACACACATTGATGCTGAAGAATTTCCGAAAAAGAAAGTTAGAAAAAAATAATAATATTATTAAGGAACTAACAAAGGAAATCGATGAACTTCAAAAGGATAAACATTTTTCATCTATAGGAAAAGTTAATGCCTATAAATGCAAACTGGAAAGTAAGGCAAAGAAACAAATAGAGGCAATCAATCAAGCCAAAAGGAATGTAGAAAATAGAAACACAATTAATTTGAATATAAATCCAGTTTAATTATTTTTATACTATTTATTATATGGAAAAAATTTTATTATTGTTAATTATTCTTGTTTTATGTTATTATTTGTATATTTCATTGAATACAAATGAAAAATTCACACAAGATATAGATGATGTTATAGATATAGACCCTAAGAAAATAGTGTCTATATTACCTTTTTTTGATAAGAATGGATATATTGCGTGTTATATTGATGAAAACAATACCGATACTAACAATTTAATCTATACCAATGAAATCAAAAGTAATAATTGGAAAGGTCCAATGAAAAACGGTAAAATAAACGATAGAAGTGTAATAATAGATATGATTTATGATATAGATAAATGTATAATTGCTGTTGGAATGGAAATGGTAGCCAATAAACCCGTTTATACATTATATAAAAAGGAAACAGAAGACTTCGAAAGTAATTGGAATGTAATGATGTCAAATTCAAAAACAATTAGAAGTGTTTGTTATGATTTTAATGGCACTTTACTTGGTATTAGTAGTTTTGATGGACAATTATATGAATATCAGTCAGGATATTGGGTAGGTCCAGTAAATTATGATAAACCTATGAAAAAAATTATGTTTGATAAAGACCATATAATGTTGGGTATAGGTCTTTTAGATAGTAAAATATATAAAAAGAAAACACAAGATTGGAAAACAAGCAAATGGGATACTGAAAACAATAATAAAAATCGTGTTTTTGATATTGTATTTGATAATGATGGAAAACTTATAGCTTCATCTAAACACGGTATTATGAAACAATATCATCCTATTTATAATTCTGATTTTGACCAATTAGAAAAAATTGACGATGACAATAATGAACTACTAACCAAATTAGATATAGTGGGCTTGAAATGTGGTATAGATTTCGAACAATATGGCTACCTTGAAGAAGATGACGACTTATCTAAAAATCTTAATACTTTATTAAGATTCAAGAAACGTGCTTTAGGAGTATGTAGCAATAAAAGACAATCTATGACTAATATTAATCCTAAACAATTATTAAAACAAAATGAAAATCAAAATCTAATTAATGAAATAGACAATGTAGTTTCAGATTTGAAAAGTAAGGGTTTTTAATTTAACTTAAAATATTTTTATTATATTATATGAACAAAAATATTAATTTACTAGTATTATTAATACTAACAATAATAGTTGTATTTGTTGTTATGTATGCTTTACCAAAAAATAAAGAAGGATTTCAGTCCAATTTTAACTTTAATGAAATTTATCTAAAAGGTCCCCAAGGACCCCAAGGTGAACCCGGGAATATAGGTCCACCAGGTCCTTCTGGAAGTGATGGTCCCGCGTGTAAAAATATTATAAGTTATTTAGAAAATCGTGGTCATTTGTCATTGGGTGAAACGAACCCATCAGAGGAATTAGATACGATGCACCAATTAGAATTAAAAGGAAATATTATATCGAAATCTGTTAACTTTAGTAAATTGAAAATAACCGATTATAATGAATGTTATCCTATTATGGTAGGAAACAATGAAAATGATGCTGATTTTTATATTAAAAAGGGGACTTCTCATTGTAAAATGTTTATAAAGGGTAATCTTGAAGTTGGGGGTAATATAACATTCAAAGATACTAATAATAATAACATTTCTATAGACGCATCTAAATTATTTTACAGTTTAGCTCCCGTTGGAATTATCGCATGTTTTTATAGTTCTACAATGATTCCACAATCGTGGGCAATATGTGATGGTCAAACCATTGAAGGGTTTAAAACACCCAATTTATCGGGTAAATTTATTAAGGGAGCTAGCAATATCACTAAAAACGGCGACACAAATGAAGCTTCTTTTGACGACCACAAAACAAAAGACGGTAAAATAATACTTAAAAACGAAAATATGCCAAAACATAATCATATTATCACTAATGATGGCTCACACAAACACACTATAAATTCTAATCCAGCTGGTTCCCATAAACATAGTTTCCCAGTAAACGGTGGCGTAGTAGCTTCAGATAGTGTGACTGCCAATTATGTTTTATCTGCAACACAAGGCGCTACAACTAATATAAAAACCGACATAGAGGTCAATCAACATTCTCATAGTGTTGATATTTCAAATGATGGAGACCATACACATACAATAGAAGAACATGGTTCGAGTTCTCCAGAACCCATTGATATAATGCCACCATATTATACGCTCGTGTATATTATAAAATATAAATAATTTCTTTTTAGTATTTAAATATGATTTCAAACAAACAAAAGGTTAATATTTTTATTGTTTTATTAATTATTGTTATTTGTAGTATATTAATCACAAATAAAAATCAAAAGGAGAACTTTACAGACATTTCTAAATTAAACTATTTACAAGGTCCACCTGGTAATGTTGGTCCTCAAGGTAATCTTGGCAATCAAGGCATTGAAGGTCCAGTAGGTCAATCATTCGAAATAAATGCCACTAATTTATATTTGAAAAATAAATTAACACTAGGAACTAAAGAATTGGTATATGTAACTAAATCGAATACAGGGGATTATTCGCAATTAAAATTATCTAAAAAAATAAAGAAAAATGGTTCGAAATTAAAAATAAGTAAAAATGATTTTGACGATGAATCAATGTATATACACGGCGAATCCAATAATAAAACTGATTTTTATATAAATAATAAAAAAATGTATATAAACGGAAATATAGAAATAAATGGTGATTTGACAGTACAAAATAATGATTTATTTCATAGTTTCCCAAGAGATATTCTTCCAATTGGAACTATATTTCCATTTTATTTTGAAAATGCAAAAAAGACTGATTTAAATAGTGGATATTATAAATTTAGTAGTCTCTCGGTATTTTATATTGAAAAGATATCACCTGGATTATATTTTATAAAATTCCTTGATACTGCTACCACAAGTAGTAGCACAGAAAACGATTTTAAAAATTATTCTTATGATGAATCAACCAATAAATTAGAATTAAATTATAGCAAAGAAGACCTAAATAAATTTTCTATAAAATATACGGGGACTAATGATAACTATACTATAAGTCCATTTAATGTAGAAAAATATTTAAAGATTTCATCAGGTACATTTGATACTAGCAAAAATCATACTGTTACCATAACACCCGATATTCCTTATGGTTGGGAAATATGTGATGGAACTTCTAAAACAGTAAATCATAATGGAAATCTGACAACCATAAATGTACCTAATTTAAAAGAAAAAATGGTTGTTGGCAAGGATAATAATAATAGTATGTTTTCTTCAGTTGGTAAAAATGGGGGAGAAACTAGTGCGGAACATACTATTACTTGTATTGGTTCTAGTTCCAATTCTTGCGAAATGCCTATACATACACATATTGTTACCAATGATGGATACCATACACATACATTAGAAAATATGGGACTTGTTCACGGTGATCCTACAACCCCCGGACATCAGCATAATATAGGTTTATTAATCGGAAACGATGGTAACTTTAATTCATCAATGAATTATGCTTTCGTTGGTGCAACAGAAACAGACAGTAGTAGCCCCGTTGTTATTGAATCAACCGAACAATCCCATAATCACGAATTTACAATTGACAATAGTGTCGAGCATAATCACACTGGTTATACAAGTAATGATAATGATAGAAAAGATACAGTTATTGCTACAAATATAAATATAGAACCGCTTTATATGAAACTAGTTTATATAATCAAGATTATATGATCAAGATTATATGATCAAGATTATATGATCAAGATTATCTAATTAATATCTTTTTTTATTTTAATGAAAATTGTTCTTATAATTATTTTAGTTCTATTACTTTTAGTGGTTTTTTTAAGAAAAAACGAACATTTTAGTTTAGAAACTCACGTAGATAAAACCGATTTGCTTGATATGGTCCATTCATTTGGAAACAATCCTACTGTAAATATTGTAGGTAAAGAATTGGATGATGAACTTATTACTAAATTTATTACTAACGATGAAGTCGAAACTATACCTAGTTTGGATTATGCCGAAGAAAAACCGAAAGATGTTAATATGGCTTCATCGTTAGAAGAAATTGAAGAAGCCAAGGCCAATTATGACCATTTAATTGAAAGTAAAACACAAAAACAAAATATTAAATTGAATAATTTACTACTTGAATTACAGAAAATCAATAAACTCGAAACCAAGCTAGAATGCTAATTTATTTTATTTTTTTATATTAAGAGATGATTAACATAATTTTAATTTTATTACTAGTTTTTATATTAGGACTATTACTAAAGAATAAAGAAAACTTTCAAAATAATGCTACTAATTATGAAATAGACTATGATAAAGAAAAGAAAGAAATAGAATTATTCAATATTAGTTCAAAAGTAATGGGTGATACAGTTAGTGGGTTTAGATTTAATGGTAATGGTTCCTATATAAAAATACCCAATATGGATCTTGAGTATTATACAATTTCTTTTATTGTATATTTAGATAAAGTAAAAGAAAGACAATATTTATTAGCAAACGATTGGGAATTATATGTTGAAAATTCCAATCTAACATTAAAACATCTTAACCAAAAATTCGTTTTCGAAAAAGAAATGGAGGCCAAAACATACACTCATATTAGTGTTAAAGTCAATAAAAAACAAATCATAATATTTTTTGAAGGAACTGAAATAGAATATACGTTTAATAATAATTTTGACATTAAACCATTCTTATTAGGAACAAATAATAATAAAAATAATTTTATGTTAGGGCTTTTAGGAGAAATCAAATTATTTAGTGATATATTAACAAACAAACAATTATGTGATTTGCATGATTCGTGTAAATTGAAAGCGTGTGCTTATGTAACTGACGGTAAAACCCGAGACGAATGTTACCAGAATTGTATGGATTCTCCATATAAAGATTGTAAAGAAGAAGCGTGTACTAATAAATGTTATAATAAAGCAACTTCTCCTTGGAAACCACCGTGTGAGTTTAAACCCTATGGTAGCGATATTTTTAGTTGTATGAATTTTTGTACATCTAAAAATAATTGTAATTATAGCAATTGCCAAGAAATTTGCGAAAAATGTGAAGACCCAGAAGTATGTCCTTGGATACTTTCTGATGACCAAATAGTAAATCCCAATCCTTATGAACCAGTTGAAATAACTAAATTAGAAGGTGAGCCCATAGCACCGAAAATATTTCTAGTACCTTACAATGGCAAGTTTCTAGTAAAATGGAATAAACCCAAATCTTATGAAACACAAGAAGGTCCCATTAACCAATACGTATGTTTTTTATATAAGACCTTAAATAAAGGCGAAGGAATACAAATGTCTAAGGTTCCACACCCTAATTGTACTGACTGTAAATATGTTATAGATAATTTAGATAAAGATGTATATTATAGTGTAGGAATACGAGCATTTAATAAGAAAGGATTAAGTAAAATGTCTAACATCGTTTCTATGAAACCTATATACAAAGGAAATAAGATGCCTATCCAAGTTCCGACAAAGGCTCCAGCAAAAAAGGAAACCTATGAATTTTGTAATCCAACAAATTGATTTGATTTTTATTTTCTTATATTTTATTAAATGATAAAACTAATACTTATATTTGTATTATTAATATTTTTAGTAATAGCATTAGATGTATTAAAAAAAAAGGAGAATTTTCAATTGCAGAATAACAATATACAGGTTTTGTTGGATAAATCCGATATACTACCAAATTTTGAAGACGACAATTTAGCGGAAATACACGATATCAATAATTATAAAAATGTGGAAACGGAAAATAAAATCATAAAAATGCTTGAATTCAAACACAGTGCTTTTCGATTAAAAAACCTAGATAATTTAAATGAATACACATTGTATTTTAATATAGAATTCAAAAATCAATCGATTTATCAAGTATTAGTTAATTCAGTAGATACTAATGATAATCTTGTTTACGAAGTTTATTTATTTAATGGATCCTTATTTATAAAATTTTATAACAAAAGCCATAAATTTAGTGAGCAAATAGAACTAAACAAGAACTATGCAATTGTATTAAATGTTAGTAAAAATAGTTTAACTTGTTTTTTCAATTCTGATATTAAAACGTTAACTACACCTAACAATAGATCTACAAATAACAATATAACATTCGGATCCATTTATAAAAATAATAAAATCATTAATCCATTAGATGGGTTCATAGGTAATATTAATTTATATAATGAAATAATAGAACCCAAAAAATTATTAGGTCTTATGGGTGACAATTCCGCTAAATTACTCGAAAAGAAAATAGAAATATGTAAGTTTATTCCTCAAGGAGCCACATTATCTCTTTGTAAAGAAAAATGTAAAAAAGATAACATGTGTAACCCCGAATATTGTGATAAAATATGTGAAAAATGTATAGATTACAATAATTGTAAATGGTTGCAAGCCCCTAAATCAGAACCCCAGGCATCTATGCCAGATCCGGATGTCCCTATGCCACCCAAAATTCATTGTTATTCGGGGGATGGATATATAGAAGTCCGGTTTAAAAAACCATTTGATAATCATAGCCCAATTAATAAGTATTTAATACAAACTAAGAAAAGTTATAAAAATGATGGTATTACAAAATTAGTTAGTTTCGAAGCAAATGATTGTGGAAAAGGTAGTTGTAGGTTCCAATTAAAGGGTCTAGATAATCAAGATTATTACAATATAAACGTCCGTTCATTAAACGCAATTGGTATGAGTATAAATTCTAACTCAGTTACTATTGCACCTGATGGTGAAATAGAATCAAAAAATATTTCCGATGCGTTAATAGAAACTGACGATGAAATTAAGAAACAACTTTATAAAGATTTCAATTACGATGATTCTTTTTGTGATGCCGGTTCTTTTGTAAATTATGATGAACATATTTTGGATAGTGTCGATAAATATAGTATTGACGATTTTATAAAAGAAGCCTATCTTAAAAAATAATTTTGTTTCATAATAATAAATATGATATCTATACTTTTATTTATATTATTAATTATTGCTTTATATGTTTTCCTTGGAATAGGAACCCTAAAACAACGTTTTCAAAATTCAGAACCCGCTAAATTCCAATATGTAGGTTGTTATAATGACAAATCTAATGATTTAGCACTTCCAGTTTATAAAGGTGAAGTAGAAACCCCGGAACAATGTGCTATGAAAGCAATAGAAAACAATTCTACCTTTTTTGGTCTCCAAAATGTCAATAGTATTCAAAATAATAAATTATCAAATAATCCTATGTGTTTTTTATCAGAATCAGGTAAAATGTCTGTAGATTATGAAAAGCACGGAGAAAGTGTAAATTGTGTAACATTAAATAAAAATACATATGGTACCCAAAACGTCAATGCGGTTTATAAAATTCTTAGTTCCGAAGAAATTGAAATTCAAGAAAATTTAAAAAAGAAATTATCAGCAGATGCTGCCATAATAGCTTCAGGTGGAACACCTAAAGAAGGATGTTCATTTAATCCCAAAGCCATAAACGGTGGATTCGGAACAAAATTAGCTTGTAAAGACTATTGTAGAAATCATGACAATAATACTTTATTTGGTGGTGCACTGTGTTCCGAACTTGCTTGTGAAAATATATGTGATAAATGTGAAGATAATATATTTTGTAGATGGCTAACAGAACCCATTTTAACTGAAAATGAAAAAATCCCTAAACCTATTGTTCTTGAATATAAAATTCAAGATTCGGAAGTTTTATTGTTATGGGAAAAACCCAATTCAATTGATGCCATAAGTCATTATAGTGTAGTTATTACTGATCCTAATAATCCCGACAAATTTGAAGTAGAAATTCAACCAAATATTAAAGACGATTTTGTCGAACATAATATATTAAACCTCAATCCAATGAATATTTATCAAGTCGAAGTATATTCGCGTAATAAATATGGCTATAGTGCTCCTTCTAATAAGGTAGAAGTTCAAACTAGATATGTGTCAAATAATGGATACAACTCACCAGTTCCATATAACACATATGAAGATAATCAAGAAGAAATACAAAAAATGATTGTTGAAATCAGAGAAATACTAAAAAAAAAACAATATGAAAAAGACCTTAGAGAGGGAAATGTCGATATTTCAGATCCACTGGATATTTTGGTTCAAGATAAAGAACGAGATGCTAAAATGAGTGAGAATTACAATTTAGATGTTTTTTTTAATGAAAAATAATAAAATTGTAATATGTTATGGGAATAACCATCTTTGAAAAAATAGAAAACAGTTTCAAGAATATTGATAGTTATTCAAATAAAGATACAAATTCTACTAATCACTTACAAAAATGTAAATATTTATATTTTTGGGTTAGTAATGGTATCCGTTTAAACAATAAAATTTACTATATTAGTATAGATTTTTATATAACTTTTATTAAATATAGAAAGTTAGATAAATTTAAACTCAAACTAAAAACTACTAAACCATTCCAAGATAAAGGTTTAGATACACTTCTCAATAAAATTATTAATCAAACTCATAAACAAATCCTTATTTTCACAATAACTAGTAATTTAGAAGAGTTTAGACGGTGTTTAGTCTCGTTTATGGGATATGAAAAAATGATGAATACGTTTTATAAAATTAGAAAACATGTATCCAAAGCAGAACAACATTACATATTTTATTGTAAGCAAGATTTCCCTGACGAAAAATAAAAAAATAAAAAATATATAATTAATATTTAATGATATTACTTTGTACTATAGCGATACTTTTTACTGTAATTCTTATTTACTTGAATTTCTTCAAAAAACAAGAAAATTTCGATAATGCTCAACCCAAATGTGAATTTATTCCGTGGGGACCTAGCAAAGTTGCGTGTATTAATCGGTGTCGTGTAGATAGAGAGTTATGGGGTGGTGATGCTTGTAGCCAATCAAAGTGCTACGATATTTGTAATAAATGTGTAAACAATGATAATTGTAAATGGTTAGATTCGATTGATTATTTAGAAGAAGAGAAACTGAAACTTCAAAATCAACCTTCAAACGATGTTAATATTGAAATAAGAGGAATTGAAGCCAGTAATAAAACAATGGTTCAATGGTTTCACGATACACAAGTTGATTACTATTTATTAAAATACTTCGAAAGTGCGAACCCTAATGGTGGCGTTAAGATATTTAAAATTAAAGAGCCACAAGAAGGTATTAATACAATCCAAATAACAAATTTGAAAAATAGCACTTCTTATAGTTATATACTAGTTCCAGTTATAGGAAATAAACAATTAGATCCATCCAATAAAATAGATTTGACACCTAACGCTAGTGTAAATATAAATCATTAGGCAGAATATATGGCGTCAAGTTTTTTCATATTTTTTAATGTTTTATTCATTAGAAATTTATTTTTATAATAATAATTTTTATATTGGATCTCTGATGGTTTAAATGGCATTCGGAATGTTCCCTTTTCAATAGGATATACTTTAGTAATCATTCCATCTTCAGGTGTATCAACATAATATTTAGTTTGCTTCAAAGTTTTTTTTTTATCACTCCATTTGTCCATCATTAGTCCAATACGTTTATCTAGTTGATCACCTACACATTTAGAACCATAACGCTGAAATTTCTTGGTTTTTTTCTTTTTATTTTTCTTATAGGTTTCCATTAGGTCTTTCATTAAACATTCATAATCAAATGGAAATCCTTCTACCTTATTATATAATACTGGCAATTCTTTTCTATGGGAGTAATTAAATAACATTACATCCAAACTGGCATGTTTCATATTGTTATTTTTCACATATGGCATACATTTTTCCGATAATAATACATTAATTAGTAAGTGGTATTTATTATCGTGTTTCATAAATATACGTATTTCTTCATCTATATATTGTTTCCAGTAAAATTGTCGTTCGGAAGTTTTAAATATAGTATCTTTAAATTTTTTCTCAAGTTTTTCCATTAAGTTATAGATTGTGTATGTTTCATTAGTCGAATATACTTGATAATTAGTAACTGGTATTTTCTTTTCGGAACGTCCCATATAGTAATTGTGTGTACACGGACCAAACTCAACTAACATTTTACTATCTTCTATATAAGATTTTACGTAATCTAAAACAGTTTGAACTTTGTCTGGTATAATAGGAGCCTCTTTATTTTTCAAAAAAATAGGACATACTTCACGAAATTTAGTTTCGAAATATTTTTCAAACATAGCCAAACGCGTTCCGACTTTTGCTAACCGTGATGTATCCCCTAAAGGTTCAGTTAATTCCCAATACATTGATGTCTTTAACCAATCAGGACTCGTAACAAAAAAATGCTTGGGGTATTTACTCTGTTTAGTTTCATAGTCAAAGGTTTCCTTGTATACTACATTCAATTCATTACGGTTTTCAACATTAGTTGCTGGAATTTCATTAAATACCGAAACACATTTTCCTTTCTTTTTTATTGAGCACGTTCTACATTTATTTCGTTCATGTTTTTCTATAGGACATCCAGCTTGAGTCAAATCCAACATTGGAAGAAAATCAACACTAACTTTATATGTTTGATGATGTTTATCATTTAATATACTGGGTTTAGCTTCTACATATGAATAACCCATTTCAAATAATCTTTTAGATAATTCTTTCGCGTGGTCCCAAGCATCCGGGGAGAAAACATCATAATCAGGAAATTCATCTTTTTTATAGAGACCCTTTCCATCCTTTAAAACCAAGTGTTCGTGTAATGCTTGTCCTCCATATAGTTTAAGGCCTTTTTCCTTAATAAATTCTCTTACAACCATATATGGATTTTTTAAATCATAATCAGCCCATTCTGCTTTTAACATTTTAGAATTTTTCTTTATTTTTTTCTTTTCATTTTCATCAGCAATTATAGTTAATTGTTTTTTTAATTTATCCATTATGATATTTTCAAATATATTTTTTTGTCCTATGATTATATATGTATTTAATTATAACTTTAGTAGTAATACTAACTATTTTATTATATGTATGTTTCAAAGATACTCTCTTAAAAACTGAAAATTTTCAAGAAGTAATTTCACCTAATCAAAATTTAACAAAATTCGCGAAACTTCATAATATAGAATATTCAGCCAACATTCCAGGAATCGAAGCACAGGATATTTACGATGTCCCCAACAAATGTTTAAATTACGCATCAATGGAAAATTGCACTTCTAATACATTTGTTCCAACTAATGACCTTGATTGTAACCAATCAATCCAACCCAATATGAATGGACTATGTAAATGTACTAAAAAAAATGTTTATTTGGGTTGTGATCCTAATAGAAAACTAACAAATTGTAATGAGGTGTGTGAAGAAGCTGTGCCTCCTAAATCATTGGAATTTAATGGTAAAGATAGTAAAATAGAAATGGAGGTACCTTATGCGCACAATAATGGATTTACCTTATCTTTTTATATAAAATTATCAGAATTTAAGAGATTTCCATATAAATCACAAATGATTTTATTAGCCAAAAATCAACAAGGGAACCCCAATTTCGTTATTTATGTAAATGAAAACCGTAAAGTGTGTGTTTATAGTTTTGAAACTAAAATGAACTATATTGATCCTAATGAATTATCCACCAATTGGTTTAGTATATCATTTGGCAATCTTTTAACCAATCAATTTATACAAGTTAATGATAAAAGAAAGTTATTTACAAGTATGAATATTGATACTCCTAATGAAACAAACACAACACTTACTTTACATTTTGGTAGTTCAATCGAAATGGAAAATACTTATAATGCTTTTAAAGGTATTTTAGGTAATATAACTTTATATGAAAAATATCTAGATGAAGTTGAAGTATGTCAAAATAATAAATACTGTGGAGAACTCAATTTAGAATTAGAAAATATGGAAAAAAAATGCGTTTTTAGTGCAAGTGGTAATAAAGTAACAGAATGTATTAAAAAATGTAATAATGACTCTATTAATAATAATTGTAGTATTGAACAATGTATAGAAAAATGCGACACTTGTACAAACATGAAAGAATGTAAATGGAAAAAACCCGACTTTACCTTTTCTGTTAATCAACCTAAACAAGATGTCGTCGAAGACCCAGAAAAATGTATGTTTAAACCTTGGGGTGTTAATGAAAGCCATTGTGTAGATGAATGTTTTAATGGAGAAAATAGAGAACATTATGGAGGTGATAAATGTTCGCAAAAAAACTGCGCATCCATATGTAAACAATGTACTGATATTAAATTTTGTCCTTGGTTAGTTCCTGGTCAAACTGGGGCTTCTAACGCAAAACCACCCAATCCACCACATAATTTAGTTGGATTACCAGCAAGTAGAACTATCTTACTTATGTGGTCCAAGCCTAATAGTAATAACTCAGATATTATTGGCTATAAAATACTTTATTATAAAGCCAATAATCCACAAGAAGGTATTAAAATGCGTAATATTACAGAACAAGAAATAAAAACATCATTAAAATATAACCTAACAGGATTAACAAATGATGTTACGTATAATGTAGGTGTAGTCGCGGTGAATGCTAAAGGTTCCAGTCAATTATCAAAAGTAATTGCTGTTAAACCATATAATACTAATATGAGTGCTGTAGTTGAAGGCTTCCAGAATCCCAATAGCAATGCCAATGCTGAGACAACTAATAATAAAAAAGATGATGGTTGTAATTTATTTAATAGCTTACGTGGAAAACAAATCAATATTTCTTTCTAAAAAATTTATTCTATGTATTTATATGATTATTTTACTATTAGTATTTATTATATTACTTATAATTCTATACGAATTCGCAAAAAATTTTGAATATTTCGATAATGAACCGCCAAAACCATCACCAATTAAATTAACCGGAACATCAACGGAAACAATAATCAAATTATATTGGCACAAACCCAGTATAAATAATGAAAATGTATATTCATATTTGATTTATATGAAAGAACCAAACAAAGATATAAATCTTACAACAATGAAATATGAAAGTAATAAATTATTTTATGAAAAAACATTTTATGGGTTAGATCCATCTAAAGTTTATAAATTTAAAGTTAGAGCGGTAAGTTCGGATGGTATAGGTGACGATAGTAATATTATTATTTTAAGACCAAGTGATAAAAACAAAAAAATACAGAGAATAATTTCTCCATTCGAAAAGAAAATTACTTGTTTGCCCGATAGTACATATAAAATTGCCTCTAAATGTCAGAATCCAGCTTTCCCAAATGCGGATTTTAATTCTCAAGGACATAATGATTTAATTGATTCATTAACAGAACAAAAATCATCAACTTTGAATTTTTAATATTTTATTATTTTAATATATAATGAATTCCAATAGTGTATTATTTATTTTATTCTGGATTTTAGTTATGATAATAATAATCCACAATTGTCATAAAATTATAAATTTTGTTCAAGAAAATTTTGATACGACACCTACACCAACAGAAACGACACCTACACCAACAGAAACGACACCTACACCAACAGATACTCCTGATTACAGATGTCCTAGTAATTCGTGTCCTTTGGCATCAATATTGAGCAGTTATCCAAATATAGGTGATAAATGGGGTAATGAAGCTAATGAATGTGTTAAAGTCTCAAATAGTCTAGATGCTAATTGTGCTCGTTGTCCACCAGGAACATTTATTGATTATAGCAATATTAATGACGTATGTAGTCCTTGTCCCAAAAACCAATATAGTGATACTTATAACCAACTACAATGTAAACCTTGTGAAGGTGCATTAGAAGGGGCTAGTAATTGTGCAAGTGCTTCGGGTGATTCTTCTGAAAATACAAATAATAATTCACAAATGGACAATTTTTTTGAACCAACAATGAGTGTTGATACAATTGTAAATCAGATATATGATGGAAATATAAAAAAGTTTAAACAAAATCAAGTCCTTAAACATAGAATACAAAAACTCCAGAATAAACTTTCAAATTATGCGTATTTAGAAAAAGAGATCTATAAAAAATCCTTAGCATAAAAAAAATATCTTTTTATTTTAAATGAATTTCTCTTATATGATTATTTTATTACTATTAATATTATTTTTCATTTATTCAAATGTAGAAAATAAATATAAGCTTTGGGGCTTCATGATTGCAATATGTTTAACATTGATTATTCACGAAATATATATGAGCATAGGTCTAGAACGTGTAGAGAGTTTCAATAATTTTCTTAGTAAAGAAACTGATTTATCAAATAAAGAAGGAAGATTATATTCACAATTAGGATATAACTTAATTCTACCTGATTTTAGTTTAGATAATGGTGGATTAAAAACACATAACGTATTTAATAATATACAAAAAATAATTAGTATAGTTCCTATTAATGGATCAACTAATGGATCCAATAATGGTTCCAATAATGGATTTATATTATATAACAATTTGATGAATACACAATCAGGTTTAGTCCATATTTTTGATAAAAATCTAGATTATTCTAAATCTTCATTATTAGATAATAAAAATAATGATAATGAACGATACTTCATGAGTGCCGTGTCTATAGATAATAAAATAATGTATGCTGGTGGTACTGGACTTAGAGAACAAGACCCAATAACAGATACTATTAGTGTTTATGATACCTATTGGGATGTTTATTCACAAACAACTCTAGATAAACCAAGATATAATATGAGTAGTTATTCAAATGAAGAAATGGTAATATTCGCATTTGGTATTAACGAAGACCGAACAATTTCTAAAACCATAGACATATATAACAATGGCATAAATAATCCAATTGATAAAAAATCTTGGAAGGTAATAAAATGTCCGTACTTAGGTCGTCTTTATACCAAAATAGAATATTACAATAATATGTTAATGTTTGTAGGAGGATATGATGGTAAAGAATTTACGAATACAATTATTACATATGATATGATAAACGATAAATGGAATAAAGTATCTATTCCAAATGAACTTTTAGTATCAAACATGGAAATTGCGTTATTAAAAGATAGTCGCGAAAATATTAGTGATAAATTATTTATTTTATCAAGTCCCCATAAACAATCGAAATATTTACACCAAAATTTAGTTTATACTATTTTAGATAAAGCTTACGTCGTTTCACACGTGAATAACGATGTAATTTTTGAAGAAGACCCTGGAAATATAGAAGCATTCAATGACGATGATGGTATCATAGATGATAATCAAATCAATTACAATTATTTAGGTGATTATATACCAAGTTTATATGAAAAAATGACAACTGGTGAAACTGAAGACGAGTATACAATAAGTATGTGGTTGTATATCAATGATACTAATAAGGGCCAAACACGTTTAATTATGGGGGACTACAATTTATGTACGGGTGAAACAGGAACCGTTGATGCCGACGAATACAATGGATTGATTTTACATAAAGATAAATTGATGCCGTGTTTCAAACTCCAAAAGAAAATTTTGATCAAAAATAATGATGAATTGCCTGAAGTTGTCTATAATAAATGGTTTCATGTTGTTTATAGTGTTCAACAAAATTTTAAGAATGAAGTTATTGATGTTTTAAACAATAATGTAAATATAGTAGAAACGACTGAAAACGATTCCGGGTGTATTTTTACCAAAAAACTAGAAGAACATATAGAACAAATACAGGAAAATACAACTACTACAATGGCACCTCAAGAAATTAATAATGATATTAATATTAATCATAAAGTAAACACATATGTCAATGGTATAAAAACCGAATCAAATATGAATTTTGAATTGAAATATGATATTGATAAAAATGGATTAGTTGTAAGTGGATTTGATATTTTTGACAATGAACGAAAATACGCACAAAAAACAATGATGTCTAATTTTAAAATATTCAACTCTTCGATAAATTATGGAACAATTATAGACATTTACAGGAATGAATATAGTATGTATTTAGAAAACGTATCACCGCAATTATATTATTATAATTTTACAACTAAAGAATTCAAGGATAGTGATTTATCTTTAGAAGGATACAATGGAATTATGGAATCATTTCGTAGCGAACAATTAGTACTTTCCATTACTAAAGATAGTGATACTTCATATCATAAATATAGTAATTATACGAATGAATTCGAAACAATAACACCAAATACGAATACACAATCAGTCAATATTTGCTCGATAGAAATGGAAGATAGTATTGTTTTTGGCAATATTCATAATAACACTGTAAAATTCCACAAGATTTCTATGACACCAACGCCAGAAGAAGACATTATCGATTGTGATATAGGAAATTTTGTTAATAAACTAACAAAACAATGTGTTCAATGCCCCGAAGATACATTTAGTAAAATTAAAAATGCCAAAAAATGCACCAAATGTCCTTATGGAATGAGCACACACGGACAAATAGGTCAATCCGAGTGTTCTATTACCGATGAATTCAAGAAAAAAGTTATAGATAAACCAATTGACACAAATTTTGAAACTATTATTCAAAGTCAAAACGAAATATATGAAAACGCAAAAGAGAAGATAGATATTAATAATGAAAATATTAAAGCAATAGATAATAATTTAATGATTCTATAAGCAGTAAAAAATATAAGATTAATATATATGGATTGTAATTATTTAATTTTAGGGTTATTGTTAGTAACAATGTTAATTTTTATTAGTAATAAGAACAATGTATTATTTGTTGTATTAACTGGGGCTCTAGCATTATTTGTGCTTAACGATATATTAACCAAAGAACATTTTAATGTACCTATGAATAATATTTTAAATACCGAAAAAAGTAGCCTTGATGTTGAACAAAAAACACAAGAAGTAATGATAACCGCATTAGAAGATAAATTAAACTTCTATAAAACCGCCCTTCAAGAAAAAGCACAAGAAGATGAAAAAAAAACAATTAGTAAAATTAAAATAGATAATTCTTGTGGTGCTTTTGACCAAGTTGACACTATGGATTATGTTGCCAACACCGAGAATATTAAAATTCTTAATAATTTGAATGTTAATGTGGGAGAAATTGACGAAATGTAAAACTTTTATTTTATTTTTATATATTATATGAAAAAAATCAGCAATGAAAACATCATTTTAATTAGTTTAATTGTATTTGCTCTAGTTTTAATACTATTAGATTACCTTCTTAATAAAAAAGGTGTCCTTACAGAAAATTTTGAAGCTTTCGACTATAATCAAGCATTCGATAATCAAATACAAAATTCAGAAACAGATCAAACTTATGAAAATAACATTAGTCAAACAAGACACGTAAAATCGGTTATTTCAAAATATACAGGTAAAGTACTAAATGTTGAAGCTAATGGCGAACCACCATCATCTATAGTAACGGTTCCATTTTTTAACGAAAAAAATCAAAGAATGAATTTGAGTGTAAATATGGATGGAACATATAGTATAGTTATACCCAATAAGACTTCAACCAAACAGCAATTTTTAGTAATTTTTATTGATAGTGCCGAAACATTCGCCAAACATATTCCATTGAAAAACCAGAATTTAGGATATAGTATTAACGAAGCATCTTATCCATTCTATATCTTGAAATCGCATTATGATATAACCAAGGCACTTCAATATCAAGATGGTGTAGTTATGGTTCGTCCATTAGCTAACTATGACAGTCAAAAATGGGATTTATCATATGAAAAAATAGAAAGTGTTATTGGCACTCATAAAAGAACATTTGAAAGTAAACTATCAGGGGACTATCGCGCCAATCCCGATGAATTGGGAAGTAATGAATATGGTGATTTAGATAAGATTAAAATTAAATTGAATCTAGACAATCACGTTTTAAACCAATTTTTAGAAAAGAACCTCGATAAACTTGTTTCTATGGGTGGTAATAATACCGATGAGGAAAGTGAATATGATACCAATCAAGGTAAAATTGACTTAGGTGGTGGTTGTCCAATTGATACATCATATGGAAATAAAGTTCCAGCACAAGCCATTGCTTCTTTATGTCCTGGTTGTAACCCTAATAAATTATAAAACAATTGTTGCTATTATTATTAAATAATAATTATTTTCTACAAATATATTAATATGCTTATTTATCTTGTATTTCTTTGTGTTATTTTGATGTTAATTGTTCTTTTATATAGTTCAATGAACCGCGAAAGTTTTCAAGGTCAAAATGATATTGATATTGGTCCAGAATATCAATTGAAACAAATGCTCAGCAATATTAACAAAAAAAATGAAAGTGTAAATATGGACCAATATGTTAAGAAAACCGGGATCGAACAATCCGCTATGGCTGTCGCAAAAACCTATTGTCCAGTTCCACCTGAATTTGATGTATCACAATATGTCAAAAAAACCGAAATTAAAGAAAAACAATGCCCTAAGATGCCCAATCTTAAAGACTACGTTTTAAAATCAAGTATTCCACCCGTTCAACAATGTCCTTCATGTGTATGTCCTAAAGTAAAAGTAGCTAGCGGATTATGTAAAAAATGCCCGGAAATTAGTAAAGACTTATGTCCTTCACCTAAACCGTGTGACGTCGAACAATGTAAAAACGTCATTAAATGTGCGCCTGGAGATAAAATTGTTCCACCATGCCCTAAATGTCCAGAAGTCAAACCATGCCCTAAAGAAGAAGTTAAAATTTGTCCAGCGGTTAAATTACCTTCCAGAGAGGATCTTAAATGTCCTTCACCCGAACCTTGTCCAGATAAAAAATGTCCACCTTGTAAATATTACGGTATGAAAGAAAGTACTAAGGATGTTAATGAATTATTAGATGATTTGATTAAAGACGATAATCAAAATGAATTGAGAAAATTAAAAGAAAGACTTGCTGATTTAGACTTACAAGATCCTGAAGAATTACAAACTACAATTGATAGTCTTAAATCTAAATTAGCTAAGAAAGGCGAACAACACAATCATCCAAATATGAATAACAAATTAAATGATATATTAAAAGCTGTTCAAGGTATTAAAAGTAGTAAAATAATAGATTTAGATGAAACCGAATCTGAAGATGAAGGTGATGGTCATTCAACTACCGTTAAACCAGCTCAAGATAAATGCCAATCTTACCCTCTTAAAATAAATAAAATGGATAAATACAAACTAATGGGCGCTTCTTTATTATAAGAATTTTCTATAAATTTTGTTAGAAAATGGAAGATCGTAAATATTTACATCACTTCTACCAAATATTATATTAAAACGCCTTTCAGAATCCTCGTAGCTACTGTTGCGAAATAATTCTTTTTTTGATGCTATTAATGCTAATGCTAATGCTAATGCTAATGCTAATGCTATTAATGCTATTAATGCTATTTTACTTTTGACCATTATAATAATATTTATTATTATTATTATTATTATTATTATTATTATTATTATTATTATTATTATTATTATTAAATCTCATAGTATGTGAATGCTTCCAAAGTTTGATATAAATTATATTTTTTTATTGTATATAATGAATAATAAGTATATATTATCAGTATTATTACTATTATTATTACTATTAATAGTATTCCCACTAAAAGAAAACTTTTCTTATAAAGCCCCATATTTCCGCAGTCAATTATATCAAAATGTATGTGAACCCGATTATGGAGGACTTTTAAGAGTTAAGCGAACATTACGAGACAACTGTCTCCGAACACTTGAAGACCCGTGTTTATGAATTCAATGTCATTACTATAACGATAAATAAATTTTGAAAAAAATAAAATCTGTAATTTTTTTAGGTCGTTATTTTAATGGATATCATATACATGATAATAGGATTGTGTAGTATCGTCCTACATTATCTGGTAATTGAAAAAAAATCAGTTAAACGGCTAATTAGATTTAGCGACATATCAAATATGATTGTAGGACTAAGTTTCGTATTGAAAAATTATCTTTTAGGACATATTGGATTACTGTTTAGCACTTGTTCATTAATTGGTAAAACATTTGTATTACAGAAATATAAAATTAAGGACCTCCAGGACTTTATAATCCATTATTTGAGTGTATTATTGGCGCTATATTGGTTATTTAGTAAAGAAAAATGGAGTGTAGAGAACAATGTAATAATGAAAATAATATTAGTCATATTTCTACTCCATATATTATATTACAATTTTACCAATAAATATGTCTATTTATCCATGCCAATAGATAAACTCAAAGGAATTACGAGCTACATCTTTATGCTTATGATTATGTTATTTGTAAATAGCGGGTTTAAATATATGGAGCCCTACATACCGGACATGTATCGCTATGATTTCTAACTAATCCCATCATACAGTCGCAACATACTTTATGTTTACACGGTAAATTTATGGGGTTTTTAATGGACCAAGGAATGCGACATATAGGGCATTCATCTAGGTTAAATCCAGAACGATCTAATCTATAAAGTATAGTATTTGTAATATTTGGATCGTCGGTTTCTCGGCACATACTAATAATAAAATCGAGGTCGTTATCGGATGAATTGAACAGCGATGTTACTTGAAATTTAATTAAGGTTGTTATAATATCTTCGGGTTTCCCAAACATAGATATTTCGGTGTCTTTAGTTTCCAATTTTATATATTTTTCAAATATTGTAGTATTCATATAAAAATTACCGGTGCTTTCTTTATGAAATGTCAAGAGTAATTGACTAGACGGCACTTGTTTACACATTATATAAACACATACTTTATCGAATAATATAGTGTTCATTTTATGCTTTATATATATATTTAAAGCATCTACCATATAATATGTCTATATTTTTTCTTAACTTTAGAATTTTGATGTTATAATATCTATAATACGTTTATTAATGGTTTCATTTGATAATGGAAGCGACCAATAATTGTCATAAAACGCATTTTCGTGTTCAATAATAATATTATTAGTTTCGCATTCTTTAATGATATCTTCTTGTGATTTAGTGGCTTCCATTAAAATAAAGTTGGCATCTGTTTTATAGTAATTAATGTCATTTTCGTCGAATTCATTATAAATAGTTTCCTTGGATTTCCGGAGTTTTTTCAATATTTTTTCCTGATATTTTTTATCATTAAGGTAAACTAGCGCGAGGTCTTGATGGAATTTATTTATTTGATTGAAACGTATATTATTGTCTTCGAATATTTCCATAAATTTATTTGAACCAATCATATAGGCTATTTCGAGGTTTTCATACCCGCAACTATTGGAAAATCCACGTAATACCAATACATTTTCATTTAGATATTTCAGTGAATCAAAATCGCATTTTTCCGTAACTAAGTCCAAGAAAGTTTCGTCAATAATCACAATAATATTATCGGGCAATTTATTCAGGAATTTCTCGAAGAGGTCCTTCTGTAAACATTGACCACTTAGGAAATTCGGGTTCGATAAAAACACACATTTGGTTTTAGGTGTAATTTGGTCTAGTATATGATTATAACGTGGTTGAAGTGTTCCGTTTTTCGACTTATAAACGCTGAATTTCACGTCTATTTTCAACTCACTTGTAATGAAATGTAGCCGTTCCGATAAAGGATACAGCGAAACCATAGCATCATATTTAGGAACCAATGTACTGAGGATTTTCTTTAAGGCGTTGTGTTCATCTTTGAAGAAAACAATTTGGTCGAAATTGACGCCGAGTTTCTTAGAAAGTTCAATGGCCAATGGTTTAGGATACTTAGATTTAATATTTTTGGTTTGTTTAGAGTAATCGTAGTTTTTAAGGGTTTCTTCCATTTTTTTAGACATACTATAAGGATTTTGTTTATTTACATATATATCATTCTCTGTTGGATGTTTCGATAATTTTGATGTACTATAGAGATTATTTTTAAGATTGAGGTGTGTCGATGGAACGAATGATGTAATATCGCCATTGTTTTCTTCCATAATTCTTGACGAAAACAGTTTTCCATTAATACGATGATAATCTTGCTTGAATACCGGGAAAATGATTTTCACTATATCATCTGGATGGTTTGTTAATTTTGACATATAATTATTGGTCTTGTTATAGATTTTCTTCAAGGTTTTGTTTTTGACTTGTGATGTGTCAATATGATTATTATTGAATATTCCACTATCTATTCTTATTGTGGAAACACCTATTTTATGTGTATGGTTTTCATAAGCCATTAAGTCCACCATACGTTCAATAGATGATTTGGAAATAATATCACTTGCTTTATAAGTTAATGTGTCGTGTGCTTTGGAAGATGGCGATGAAATAAAGAAGATTTTTCCACCTTTAGAGCGTTGTCGCATTTTATGGATGACTTTTTGGTTTAAATAAAAGGGTCCATTTACATTTACATTTAGTTCCTTTGTAAAATCCATAGGTTCGCTAAGTGTAATATCAATGCGTTTGGGTTTCATATAGGCGCAATTAATTACTATGTCAATGTGTTTATATTTAGAGTAAACTTTATTAAGTCCTTCGTCGATGGATTTTATGTCACTAAATTCCATTACTATTCCATCGATCTTCTTGAAATTATTTAATTTTCCTATGGCTTTCGATACACTATCTTCGCTTTTTCCAGTAATTATGATTTCACAATTGTATTTTGTGAAAAATTTCGCAATAGACAAGCCAATTCCACGTGTGCCACCGGTAATTAATATGACTTTTTTATCAAAATCATCACTACTTGATGTGAATTTCTCGTAGTTTTTATTTAAAACTAGTATTAACATACTTATTATGAGAATTATCATTAATAAGATTTTTATCATTTAATATATATTCCTATTTTTTTATTTGTTTATTTTATACAATGGCAGTTCGTAAAACGTTGAAAAAAAACGTTGAAAAAAAAGAGAGGGGGGTCTAATAAAAATAGAAACAATACACCATAAACTTGTGATGATTTACCACGTTTTTGTTTAGATCATGCTATTAAAATATGTACAAAACCGAAAAAAAGATTTGGTAGAGCCACAGTCACAATTTGTCCTGCTAAAGTCAATGAAATTTTGGAAGAAGCCCAAAAAAAATTTAAGGAGAAGATAGATAGTGTTAATAAAGAAACATCTCAATTAAGTCTCCAAAAATTAAATCTTGAAGCCGAAAATGAAGATTTAAAAGAAGAACTTAGAAACTTAAACCAAAATAATGTACAACCTTCAACCAATCCGGATGAAGGTTACGGGTCTGAAGGCGGAGCGCGTAAAAAGAAACGTACATTGAAAAAGAAAAGAAAACAATCAAAAAAATCAAAAACAAGAAAAGCCAGAAAATAAATTTTTTAATTTTTTATTCGATTAATTTATTTTTATTTTATTTTATTTATTTATATGCCCGGATTTTTTAAAAGAAGTAAAAAAAACAAACACAAACAAGTTATCGAACGTGTTAGTAGCAGTAAACGAAATAATATGTTAATAGAACAAAAATATGTAGATTGTGTTAAAATCTATTGTCCTCAAAAAAAAACAAAAAGAAAGGGATTATTTAAAAGTAGCACTAAGGTAGTATGTAATAAACCGTATTTAAAAGAATGTATTGATGGTGTTAAACGTGAACCGATTTATAAAGTAGTAAGTAAAAAACATCCGGTCTCCGCGGTTGGAACATATCATGTAGGAAATTCTCAAAATAATAATGGAACTTATACTTCAATAAAAAAAAAAAACAATCCCACATATGTCGATATGGGTAAAGTAAAAACGGTTCCTTTGGAGGGTATTTACCGTAAAGTAATCGTGAATAGTTCATCACCGAAATATATGCCAATGAAAAAAAGTCCTCGTGCTCGTGCTCCAACACCTAAAAACTCTAGCCGTAACGTAAGAAGCACACATAAGTATGCGTCTGTTAGAAAAAATAGACCAAGCACTAAGAACTCACCTAAAAATTTTTACGCAGTTACACAAGGACAAGGACAAAAACAAGGTAGTCCACTCAAACCAACTGTTGCCAAGAAACCAACTGTTGCCAAGAAACCAACAATCCCTAAAAAACCGAGTAATTTATCCATAAAAAAACTAGGAAAAGTAGCCCAACTTAGAAAAAAGTTTGAAAAATAAACTAAAAAATAATTTCTGTGTGTAATTTATAAATATGGAAGGAACTCAAACAACTAATATGCCAATTATGCAACAACCCGTTCAAGGAAATTCACAATCAAACATGTGCCAAGCGGCTCTTCAAGAAGCAATGGAAAAATGTAATATGGAACAACAGCCACAACAACCAATGATGCAATCAGATCAACCACAGCCACCTATGATGCAATCAGAACCACAACAACCAATGATGCAATCAGATCAACCACAGCCACCTATGATGCAACCTGAACAACCACCTATGATGCAACCCGAACAACCACAGCCACCTATGATGCCTGAACAACCTCAGCAGATGCCAATGATGCCTGAACAACAGCCACAGCAGATGGACACACCCATGACAGAACAAGTGATGGAAGGATTCCAAAGTGAAATGGCTCTTCCTAAACCATCACCAACTATGGTAAATAATTTAATGAACGCATTATTGATGATGTGTTTGTTTTATTTACTTTCACATAAAGAAACATTAGCATTTGTAATGAAAAACCTTAAGGGTGTTCGTGGAGCAAATGTCCAAGTATTAATGACATTAGTATTTGGGGTATGTTATTTATTTTTAAAAAGATATTTATAAATTCCTATTGATATTAGCTTATGGCTAAATTTTTTTTATTTAAACCTATAGGTAAAACACCTTTAGAAGTTATCAATGACTACAAAAAAAATCATACTGAAAACTTTATTAATAAAATATGCTATGTATATCGTTTAGATCCTATGGCGTGTGGTATGTTTCTAGTGTTAACAAATGAAGATTGTTATGATACTAATAAATACTTAACAAAAATAGATAAAACTTATAGATATAAACTATTAATAGGTATCCAAACCAATACATTAGATTGTTTGGGAAATATAGAGGAAATTAAAAATAGTAAAATAGAAAATCTCCAAGAGAAATTGAATTATTTCTTTAAGAAATATTACACCAATAATATAGTTCAAACATTGCCAAAATATTGTGGATATAAAATACACAATAAGCCTTTGTGGCATTACGCAAACAATAATATAGACATTGAGCTTCCAAAGCGTCAAGTTCAAATATATAGAAATATAATCAATAGTATAGAAAAAATCAAAGGTAAAGAATTAAAAGAATATGTCAATAAGTATTTAACTATTATTAAAGGGGATTTTCCAATAAAAGAATATTTGGAATCGTGGAACACAATAGAAAATACAGATGAATTCACGCTTGTAAATATAGAAAGTAAAGTTAGTTCAGGAACGTTTATAAGAAAAATATGTGAAGATTTCGGACATTATATTCATATACCTTGTATGGCATTTTATATAGAGCGTTTATCGATTCATTTGGTTTAATAATGTAAGTTCGGTTTTTTCTAAGAGTTCTTTATGTAAACCATTGTCTTTATTATCGTACTTTGTCTGAAAGCCTTCATATCTATTTTTTTGTATTTCACTTAGTTCATCGCTTGTAATTTCATTGAAATGTTCATCCAGTATAAAATACTTACCATCAATTAAATCTTCCATTGTTGTTTTTTTATCTTTATAGATCCATTTTCCATTTTCATAGATTTTAATATATTTATCTTTCTTATTCACTATCATAAGGTTCTTGTTTTCTGGTTTCAAGTCATTAAAATGTATCTTCTCTATCATTCGTTGAATCATAATATATGGAATCTTCAGCATTTGAGTTTTATCACTATAAGAAATATGACTTAGGTCTTCACTTCCATAATTATTTAATTGGATGTTATTAGTTTGATTATTATTTATAGTTGTATTACCTACCTTTGTTAATAGGATTTCGATTTGTTTCATTAATTCTTTCTTCTGCTTTTCCATTGCTTTCTCGTGTTTCTTAATTTGATTTTCTTTTTCCCTTTCGAGTTTCTTGATCTGGGTTTCGTGCTTTATAATAATAGACTTAGAAACATTATTATTATCTTTACATCGATGTAATTCATGACGACGTTTATTAGAAAAATTAGTGAATGTTTCCTCACAATAGTTACAAGGATACATTTTAAGCTTTTTGTGGATGTTTTGTGGATGTTTTTGGATGTTTTGTGGATGTTTTTGGATGTTCTTATCATTTTCGTTTATATTTTTTCGCCGGGTTTCTTCATTGACACGATGTTTCTTTGTTTTCAAGTGTCTATTTAGATGTGATTTTATATTTGTTGAATAATTACAAATTATACATTCATACGACACCATAATTCTTAATATATCACAATATTTTTTATTTTTTTAAATCAATAATTCATACTTTTTTTATACTTTTTTATACTTTTTTATACTTTTTTTATACTTTTTTTATACTTTTTTTATACTTTTTTTATACTTTTTTATACCTTTTTTTTTAATGAGACAATTATACCTAAATAATATATTATATATCGTAAAATCATAAGGATAAATCAATAAAAACCCTAAAATCATCCAGCAAATCAACCTTTTTTTTGAGGGGGGGGGGGAATTTGAACTATAAGGATTTCATTTTTAAATTTTTGAAATCCTGAAAAGTTTCAATAAAAAAACATTTTTATTACTTTATATTAATGAGTGACTCAAATATTCAAGTTTTAGTTAATAAAAAAAAGGTAAAGAAAATGGATAAAACCAAAACAACTATTATTACTTTCTTTTTAATTATATTTGTTGCCATATTGGTTGTAATTGCGAATTTCATTGGTCCACATTTTCTCAATGTATTCTTATTTTCGTTATTGTTTGGATTTCCACTATTGATACTATACCGAGAACAAATAGCAAAACAATTGCCTGAAAATATTGCTAGTTATTTAGTTGGAACACAAGAGACAGTAAATACCGAGGTTCAAGAAGCTCTGAAGATACATAGTAATCCATTATTTGCTCGCGAAGTTCAAATATTTATATTAGGCATAATTAGTTTAATAGTGGCAATACAAACGTTAAGACAGCGTCATAAAGAATTTATTGGAATACTAACCAGTTTGTTCTTCACCATATTGGCTATGATTTTTATGAACGATTTATTTTGATTTAAAGATTTACAGTTGATAAAAATACATTAAAAATGGTTGAATACGTCCTTGAATTACAAACCGTACAGGCTTCTGCTTTTAGAATATTAGTCGAAGCACTTAAAGAAATATTAACTGATGCCAACTTTGAATTTGATGAAAGTGGAATGAAAATTGTTGCTATGGATTCATCGCATACGGTTCTAGTTCATTTACGATTGAATGCCAATAATTTTGAAAATTATGCTTGTAACCGCACTAAATTAATATTGGGTATCAATCTTATTAATTTATATAAATTAATGAAAATAATGGGTAACAACGATACATTGTCATTAAAGGTAGAAGAAGATGATTTGAGTTCGCTACATATTTTTATTGAAAACAGTGAAAAGAATTCCATCACAAAATTCAAACTAAATTTGATGGACTTACACGAAGAAAATATTGAAATACCACCACCTTCATTCGATTCAGTAATAACAATGCCATCATTAGACTTTCAAAAAATATGTAGAGATATGCATAACTTAGCAGAGGAAATTGAGATTAAAAGTATTGGTCATCAACTCATATTTAGTTGTAAAGGTCAATTTGCTGAGCAAGAAACTAGCATTGGAAGTTCAAGTAATGGATTAGCATTTATACAAAATGAAGCAGATAAAATAGTTCAAGGCATTTATGCTTTAAAACATTTAGTCTTATTTAGTAAATGCACTAATCTTTGTAATTCGGTAGAACTTTATCTCAGAAATGATTTTCCACTTATCATAAAATATGCGGTTGCTTCGTTGGGTGAAATTAAACTATGTTTAGCACCGAAATACGATTAGTAATCGACGACAATAATAATTAATAATAATTAATAATAATTAATAATAATTAATAATAATTAATAATAATTAATAATAATTAATAATAATAAAAAAAATTAATTTCTAGATTTATGAGCCTTGTAAATACATTGGGCTACAAACAACTTGGGAATTTTCTTTGAAAGTAAATCCAATGAGGAATCAGTTGAATCTTTATTCCATATTTTCAAGATACAAAATGATTTCTTAGGACTAATAGATATACCATTTATATTACTATTTATTTCATTTTTCAATATTTTTTCATTAGTCAAAGCCATGGCCAATTCGATCCATGAATTATAAATATCTCTTTTGGAGATCTTATAAGACCAACAACCACCGTTAACATTATCTTCATTTTCCCATAATGGTTTTATATCATTTTTCATTAAAAAAAACATTCCTTCTTGGATTTTTCTTTCATCTAAGACCTTGTGTAAAATCCAGAAATCTTCAATAGTATTAATTGTCCATAATTTCTTATAACTATCAATACTCCAGTCTTGGTCCTTCGGGTCGTGGAACCACAAAACCCAATTATCCTTAAGATTATTCATAATGGACAATATATTATCATATAATGTTTTTTTATTCTTTATGTAGTATATTTAAATTATTTATCTCTAGTTTGAAATCATATAGGTCGGTATTAATATTACCACTATTATCAATAAATTCAAAATGTGTAATTTTTCCATTAACCTTAGTATGAAATCTATTAAAAATATTAATCCAAACAGGAATCATATCTTCGGTAAAATCCAATACAGCATCATTTAAACTAAACATATTCATTAAACTTGTTATATCTTCGAATTTATCATTATCACAATAATAACCGAAAAAGGCAAATTGTTTATTTAAACCGTAGTCACCAGTATATTCCTTAAACAAAGCTATATTCTTTTCAGTGTCGTAAATTATAAAATTAGTCTCTGTATTAATATCATCTTTATTAGAACTATAGTCAAATTTGACCATTTGCGGGGGATTTATATAACTATTAATAAAATCTTCTATTTTGAAATAAATATCATATAAAACGTATATGAATTCTTGTAGACTTACCATAATTATTAGAAATAAATATATTTTGTATTTAGGTAAAAAAAAAATATTTTAAATTTATATAATGAATAACTTGCTTTTACTATTAACTGTAATTTTAGGCGTTGTTGCTATTGTAGATGAAATGAATCTTCTTAAAGTAAAAATCCCCGACACCACTAAGGTATTACTATTGATGTGCGTTTTAGTTCTTTTCTTAAAAACACACAAATTAGAAAAATTCCTTCTTAAACAAGAATTAATTAAAGAAGGAGCCAATGAAGGGAAGAAATGTGGATACGCAGGATTAGATTTATCTAAAAACGAATATGACCCTAATAAATTATGTAACTACACTATACCAGACACTAATAATATTCCACTTAAAGAAAAAATGGTATATCAAATGCCTAATTCTTTTAAATCGGCTGAATTCAAACCCGATGGAACAAACAAAGCCTCATTAGACGGAAGTGATGAATTAAAAAACATATCTAATTTCACTTTCACACAAAACGTTTCAAGTCCAGATTGTTGTCCATCAGTATATTCAAGTAGCACAGGATGTGTATGTAATAACCAAACCCAGAATCAATTTATTCAGAGCCGCGGTGGAAACAGTTCCCATTTAACCGAATTTTAAATTATGATGGTTATTTGTTTAATATATTCATAAACATTCGAAATATTTACCACCTGAATAATAATACCTTGTTATATATAAGGTAATTAATATTATTATTTATTATTATTTATTATTTATTATTATTTATTATTATTTATTATTATTTATTTTAAAAAATTGAATTTCTTCATATAAACAATTTAAAAAAAAAATATATATCTATAGTAAAATGTCGCATTTGAGCAAAGAACTCGACTACAATTCTAAAATTAGGGATGTTAAAGCAGCTCAAATGAGTGTTTTATCCCCAGATGAAATTAAAGAAAGATCAGTGGTCCACGTAAAAGAAACTGTTCTTTATAGTTCTTCGGGAGAACCTATTGTCGGTGGTCTTTTTGATCCTCGTATGGGTGTTATTGATCACGGAAAAATATGCCCTACAGATGGACTTGATAATCGTTTTTGTCCAGGTTATTTTGGACATATAGAATTAGTAAGACCAGTATATCACGTTCAATTTCTGGATAATGTTATAAGTATTTTTAAATGTATTTGTAAAACGTGTTCGAAGTTACTTGTGGATATTAATGATCCAGAAGTAAAGAACACATTAATGAATCTTGAAAATAAAAAGAAAATGGGTTATATTATTGAATTAGCTTCAAAGGTGAAGGCGTGTGGTGATTTCAACAATGATGAAAATGGTTGTGGAGCACTTCAACCTTCTAAAATTTTTAAAGACCCAAAGAAACTTTGTAAACTTTATTGCGAATTCAAAGAAAATCTTATGCCAGATTCTACAATTGAAGAACGAAAGCAAGCTCTTACACCTGAAATAGCCATCAAACTTTTCAAACGTATTAGTAATGAAGATGCTATGGCTATGGGTTTGAATCATAACTGGTGTCGTCCTGAGTGGTTAATCTGTAGTATTGTTCCAGTACCACCACCAACTGTTCGTCCATCTGTTAGACAAGCAAATGGAACTCGTAGTGAAGATGACATTACACATAAACTTATTGATATTTTGAAAACAAATAATCAATTACGTAAGAAATTGGATTCGGAAACTACCAAGCAATCTACCATTGAAGAATGGATGAATGTTCTTCAATATCACGTAGCTACTTTTATTGACAACGATTTACCAAATGTGAATCCTTCTAGTCATCGTTCCGGAAGACCATTGAAGACATTGCGAGAACGTCTCAAAGGTAAAGAGGGACGCATTAGAGGAAATCTTATGGGTAAGCGTGTCGATCATTGTGCTCGTAGTGTTATTACACCAGATCCGAATATTAAAATTAATGAATTGGGCGTACCTTATAAAGTCGCTACAAATTTAACATTTCCGGAAGTTGTTAATAAATACAATATGGTAAGATTATATCAATATGTTCGTAATGGTCCTTTTAAGCATCCGGGTGCTAAAAGCATTAAACGTCTGGTAGATCAGGGCACCACTTCATTGATGCACGTGGATACGAGCACTATTACACTCCACGAAGGTGATATTGTAAATCGTCATTTAATTGATGGGGATACAGTTCTTTTCAATCGTCAGCCTTCACTTCATAAACTTAGTATGATGGCACACACTATTCGTGTTATGGCTTATGATACGTTCCGTTTAAATGTTAGTGTTACAACTCCATATAATGCTGATTTTGATGGTGATGAAATGAATATGCACGTTCCACAGTCCCTTCAAACTTCGTGTGAATTAAAGTATATTGCGGCGGTCCCAAATCAGATTATTAGTCCTAGAGAGCATTCTCCTATTATTACACCGGTTCAGGATACATTACTAGGTGTAAATAGAATAACCAAGGATAATGTGTTTTTCACACGGAATGAAATGATGAATATATTGATTTATGTCGATAGTTTCGGTGGCGAACTTCCAGAACCACACCAAAAGAAACCCGAACGATGGACGGGACGTCAATTGCTTTCAATCATCATTCCTAATGGCATTAATATAGATATGAAGAATAATTCGTTTGATGAAACTAAGAAAGAAGATAAAATTAACCACGTTATTATTAAAAATGGCGAACTTATTCAGGGATGTATTGATAAAAAAATTATGAGTAGTGGAACACGTGGTCTAATTCATGTAATTTTCAATGAATATGGTATTGAAAAATGTCAGAAATTTCTGGATGATCTACAGAATGTAATTACTAGATATTTGGTAAAAACTGCTTTCAGTGTTGGTATTAGTGATCTTATTGCTAACAAGGAAACCAACGTTCTTATTGAAAAGGCAATTATTTCCAAGAAAAAGGAAGTCGCTAAATTGACACAACAACTTCACAACCGAACTTTCGATAAAGGTCCTAGTGATACTGTTAGCGAACATTTCGAGAAAAATATCAATAAAATTCTTAATAAGGCTATTGCTGAAGCCGGTAAAATTGGATTGAAATCCCTATCTAGCGACAACCGTATGACAAATATGGTATCGGCTGGTTCCAAGGGTAAATCAATTAATATTGCCCAGATGATTGCTTGTTTAGGTCAACAAAACGTTGATGGCAAACGTATTCCAAATGGATTTAATGATAGAACTTTGCCACATTTTACTAAATATGATATTAGTCCAGAAAGTAAAGGATTTGTCGAAAACAGTTTCATCCGGGGGTTGACACCACAAGAATTCTTCTTTCACGCAATGGGTGGGCGAGAAGGTCTTATTGATACGGCTGTTAAGACGTCTGAAACGGGTTATATTCAAAGAAAACTGATCAAGGCTATGGAAGACCTTAAAACATCATTTAATTTGTCCGTAAGAAATGCTAATGGTACTATTATTCAATTCTTATATGGTGAAGATGGTATTGATGCTTGTAAACTTGAAAACCAGGTGTTTAATTACTTGAAAGATGATTATGAAACTATTAAAAATAAATATAGATTTAGTGAGAAAGAAAAATGGAATACCTTTATGACTATTCAAGCCATTAATGAAATGAAAGAAATAGAGGATTATGAAACTAAACTCGAAGATCATTTTAGTGATATTTTCGAGGATTATAAACTCGTTAAAACAAAGATTTTCGCCAATTCGAAAGATACAAATATTAAGGCACCTATTAATCTCTATAGAATGATAGATACTGCTAAGAAAACATTTGAAATAGTTGGAGCGAACTTATCCAATCTTAGTCCTGTGTATGTATTAGAAAAATTAGAAGATCTTATTGATAATCTTAAAGTTAATAAATATGATAATTGCACTCAACTCTATTCGATCTTCTTGAGAAGTTATTTGTCTCCTAAATTAGCTATAAAATATCATAAACTCAACAAAATGGCGTTTGATTATATTATAACAAGTATCAAAGCCAGATTTCAAAAGAGTAAAGTTCAACCGAATGAAATGGTGGGTCCTGTAGCGGCTCAGTCTATTGGGGAGCCAGCCACACAAATGACATTGAATACATTTCACTTTGCTGGTGTATCTGAGAAATCGAATGTTACTCGTGGTGTGCCGAGATTGAAGGAATTGCTTCATTTATCTAAATCCATCAAGGCACCTTCATTAACAGTATATTTGGAAGACGCTTATTCACAAGATAAAAACAAGGCGAAGTCCATCTTGAATAAAATAGAATTAACGAAACTTAGTGAAATTGTTTCAAACATTAAAATATATTATGATCCAGATGATAATAATTCTCTTATTGAAGAAGATCGTCCATTAATACAACTGTATAATGTATTTTCGGAAGTTGATAACGAAATGGATATTGACGACGATTGTAAATCAAAATGGATTATTAGAATTGAATTTGACAAGGAAATAATGATGAATAAAGATATTACTATGGAAATGGTATACTTTAAATTGAATCAAAAATATGGAGAAAATGTGTCGTGTGTATATAGTGATGACAACTCATCGAAGTTAGTGTTTCGTGTAAGATTATTTAAAACTAAGAAAATCGATTACGATAAAGTAAATGATTTGAATTACATTAAATCCCTTATTAAGGATATGCGCGAAAAGGTAATTATTAAGGGTATTTCACAATTGAAAACGGTTACCATGTTTAAAAGTAATACTAAACTAACCCGAGAACAAAATGACTATAAAACTATTGATGAATGGGTATTGGATACAAATGGAAATAATATGCTTGAAATTATGAATGTTGAAAATGTCGATAAGAACCGCGTTGAATCCAATGATATTTATGAAATATATGAACTATTGGGTATTGAAGCAGCGCGTTCGGTTATACTCAAAGAACTTCGAGATGTTATTGATGGGGCTGGTTCATATGTCAATTACAGACACTTGTCATTATTAACCGATATTATGACAAATCGTGGAGCACTCATGTCGATTGATAGATTCGGTATTAACCGCGGTAATATTGGTCCATTAGCCAAGTGTTCGTTTGAAGAAACTACAGACCAGTTATTCAAAGCAGCTATATTTGGTGAAGTTGATAACTTAAAAGGTGTATCGGCAAATATTATGATGGGACAAATCCCGCCTTGTGGAACAGGTGCTACTGAATATCTATTAGATGAATCTAAACTAGTAGATGTTCAACCTACTAAAGAACTTGAAGTAGGAGATATTGAAACTTGGGAAGAAAAGGCGACTTATTGTGATGAAAATATAGGCATTGATTTCGATATTGATGCGATTGAAGCGGAACATATGATGTAAATGAATTAATTTAATTGAATTTTATTATGAAATGAAAATCTTTTTTTCTTTTATTATATTATAATGGGAACAGGAACAAGACAAGCACATGTAAAAAAAAAAACAACAAAGCCAACAAAGCCAACAAAGCCAGCAGGTAAAAAAGCAAGACAAACTGGTGGTAAAGTTCATATGCCAGCTGAATATTACGGTGTAGATTCAGGTGTATATACTTCTAATCCAGTAGCAGGATACAGTGCTCAAGATGTGCCAGTTAGCCACGGTGTAACACATAACGGGGTAGCAGGACCTAGCATGACAGTAACACCTTTATTTATGAAAGGTGGTTGTGGTTGTGGTTTTAAACCAGTTATGGCTGGTGGCAAAAATAAAAATAAATCTAAAAAAGTAAAACGCGGTGGCGCCCATTGTGGAAGTCATAATACAACTCAACAACCAATGAGTGGTGGCAAAAATAAAAATAAATCTAAAAAAGTAAAACGCGGTGGTGCCCATTGTGGAAGTCATAATACAA
>ERZ651776.459-NODE-459-length-57988-cov-4.835005_pt1 | contig 57988 bp, 55 predicted proteins | sample MGYA00514761_ERZ651776 | MGnify/ENA metagenome assembly ERZ651776
TGATCCAAAGCATCCAACATGGGTTTAGCGAAAGCATCTCCCACTATTATTAAGTTTGTTGCCTTGGTCCTTTCAGCTTCTTTAAAAAAGTGATCAGGATCAAAACCAAGTTGAGGAATTGTAACGGCACATCCTCCAACTAAATGGGGTATTAACGCTCCAAGCCACATTCCTGTCCCATGCATCAATGGACAGCCTGGGAGATTTACAGCTAGATTATTTTCTTCAGACATCTTTAAGACTTCTTTATGAATATCTTCGATCTCTAGTTTCTTTTCTATAGGGACCATTCCCCAAGCTCCTGCAGTGCCCATCAAGGATCGTAAATGACCTCCATGAGTATACATCACACCTTTTGGCATTCCTGTTGTTCCACCTGTATAGAGCATATATATATTATCTTCAGACCTTTCGTATCTATCCATGGGCTCATTTTCAAGAATAGCTTGGTCATAATCTACAGAAAAATCTAACAGGTCACTTCCATCTTGGATTTGGATATAGATCTTAACTTTTGTGAGCTTATCCTTGATAGCCTCAATTTGATCTGAATAACAGCCTTGATAAAAAACTGCCTCTGAGTCGGAATTATCGAGCAAATAAATTAACTCTTCTTCCTTGTATCTGTAGTTTACATTTATTGGCACACCTGAGATTTTAAAGGCAGCATAATGTGCTTCTAAATACTCATTTGAATTATGCAGATAAAGACCAACTTTAGAATCGGGACCAAGGCCATGAGAAGATAATAAAGAGGCTATTCTTGCAGCCCTATCATCATATTCTTTCCAGGTTCTTACTACATCGCCACAAATTAATGCCGGCCTGTCAGGAACAGTATCGGCATTTTTTTCGAAAACAGTTGCATAGTGAGCTTCCATAATTATTTCCTTATATTATTCTGATGATATCCAACTTCCATGAGCTCCATAAGGTACCCTTTGAGGAATTATAACCTCTGCAACTGGTTCTTGATCAAATGCTTGGGCATCAATAATTACCAGCTTAGACTTCCTAGTATCGCGTTCATGAACCAAGGAAAGTATCCAGCCCTCATCTTCTCCAGAGGCTCCAGGTTTAGGAGCAAAAACGGGTTCCCCTCCAGCAACATTATTACCTAAATGATGATCAGTTCTCTTGCCAGATTCTAAGTGGTATTTAAATAAGTTCTCGCCAAAAGTTAGATCTTCGACATCTGTTCTTAACTGCATACAATAACCAAACTCAGAAGTAAGACCTATTCGATCATCATTAATTCTTGGAAAATCACATGCCCCATCATCTAATTGTTCTTCTGATACAGTCCCTTTTTCTAGATCTATAGTCCAGCGCCATAATTTTGCAACAGTGGTTTCGCCTCCATAAATATCTTTGAAGCCACCAACCATTGCTTCTTGCTGTCTGGATACATACAAAACTATCTTATTCCCTACTTCAAATGAATTAAAACTGTGGAAAACAAAACAAGGATCTATATCAAACCATCTAACATCCGCATTATTTCCATCCCTAGGCATAACCCCCAATCTTGCCCCACATTCAGGCTTAAAACCAAATGGAGATCCTGTTGTAGCAGCCAGATCCATGTCTGAAACTATAGGAAGATCCATAAAAACAACATAATTTCTTGTAATGTTCCAATCATGCATCATTACAGGCCTGGGTAGCTCTATAGCTTCAGATTGAACTAAAGAACCTTCCTTACTTACTCGGTAATAATTTAAATAAGGCTCGCTAAACATAGAATAACCAAAGAAAAGCATCTCTCCTGTTACGGGACATACTCTTGGATGGGCTGTCATGGCCGTATCTAACTTTCCATTAAAATCCTCGACACCTAGGGTGTCTAAATCTTTATTTACACTCCAAGGTAAAGAGGTTTCTTCTAGGGCAAGTAATTTTCCTGCGTGATTTACTATATGAGTATTTGCCGGAGAAGCAGCCAAGTTTCCAAATGAAGACATCACATTTAAATCATCTTCATAATAAGGTGTTTTTACGTATCTATTCTTATATGAAGCCTTGCCATCTTCTAAATAAATTCCGTGCAACATTCCATTCCCAAAGAACCAATGATCGCTGTATCCTGATACAGGATTAAACCCATTTCTAACAAATAGACCTGAAAGGTCTTTAGGTATTTCACCTTTTATTTCAAGATCATATTCTGATAACTCTTTCTCTACTGGTGCCCAATTGCCTTGTAAATGCCAATGTAATTTTTTTTCTGTAGTAGAAATATCGCCCATAACTTTCTCCCCGTAAGTTAAGTTACAGTTATAGCAAAAAAAGGTTATAAGTTATAGGAGAATTTAATTTAGGAGGGTCTTAATAATCTATTTTATCTTCAACTGCTTTTCCCTCTTTAGGGATCAGAGCTGATCTTAAGAATGATGCTACTTCGACTCCATCTTGATTCTTGCCAATGGTCTTTACTGTCACTATGCCTTCATCTGGTCTTGATTTGGATTCTCTTTTCTCCATAACTTCAGATTCAGCATACAAAGTATCGCCTACATATAATGGATGAGTCATTTTAATATCTGTCCATCCAAGATTAGCGACTGTCTTCTGACTGATGTCGCTAACACTCATGCCGACCATGAGTGCAATTGTAAAAGGACTGACAACCAAAGTTTGTCCAAATTCTGTGCCTTTACCATATTCATCATCGATATGAAGAGGATGTTGATTCATCGTAAGTAAGGTGAACCAAATGTTGTCTGACTGAGTAATTGTCCTACCCGGTCTATGTTCGTAAACGTCTCCTATAACAAACTCTTCATAATATCTTCCAAAAGATTCTCTATAGCGACCTGGAGAAATTTCTTTCATTTTTTTTACCATAATAATCTCAGTCTATATTCTTTGGATCAATCCCCACAAGTCTTAATCTTTTTTCCATGGATAAAATAATTGGCAAATCGATCATCCTGCCTTTGAAGGCTAGGACTGCAGATGAAGACTCATTAAACGCTCTAATTATGTCTTTTGCCTCTTCTAATTCTTCTTTAGTAGGCAGAAATGAGTTCCTAATAATATTTATTTGACTTGGATGTATTGCTGCCTTGCCATTAAAACCTAGACGTTTAGATTTAATACTTTCATCTTTAAGGGCATCTAAATTATCAATGTTCATAAAAGGACTATCTATTGAAAATAAATTATTTATAGCTGCCTCTTGAACAATCTTAGACCGTGAATATAAAAGAGAATCCCAATCCATAGTGGATCCCAAGCTGGCACTAAGATCAGCTCCCCCTAATGCCAAACCTTTAACTTTAACTTGTGAAGCTATCTCAGAAATGTTCTTTATAGAAACAGGGGTTTCCAATAAAGCTATAACATCAATATCAGGAAGATTAGTTATCAAATCGCTTTCTTCTATTTTAGGCACCATGAATGCGATACTTGAGAGATCATTTTCCAAAAACATTGCTATGTCATCCTGCCCGACCTGTTCGCTAATCGGATTTACTCTAATGATTAAACTACCCTCGAAAGTATTGTCTCTTAAGTGAATGGAGAGATTTTCTCTAGCTTGTATTTTCTCATTCTCGGGAACTGAATCTTCTAGGTCTAATATGATGCTGTCAGCACCTTTGTCAAAAGTTTTAGATATCCACTCTAATTTATTTGCAGGGATGAAGATTGGAGAGATAGGAAATTTATTCAAGGTCTGAAAACGAGAGTTTTAGTTTCTTTCCTTTGCTACAAGAAAATCTACGACATCAAATAATTCATCAGTACGAACAGCTCTAGATGCCGATACTCTATACTTGCCATTAACAATAAGAGAAGGAACTCCAGTCACTTGCCATTGTTTCATTTTTTTATCTGCTTGCTCAACGGCATTTCTCACTCCGAACGATGTAGAGACTGCTTTGTATTTATCCTTTTCTACGTCAAAACCTCTAAAAAAATACTCTAGCTCAGTGTTACCTGTAAGCATCCTTCCTTCATTCTGAATAGTGTTAAAGGCAGCTGGAACAAACTGTTGTTCGATGCCTAAAGCTTTTGCCGTGTAATATATTGAAGCATGAGTCTTTAGCATCTCATTCCAAGTAGCAGGTGATTTTATGAAAGCGACATCATTAGCAGCATCTTTCTTCCATTTCGCTATGTAAGGCTCTAAGGCATAACAATGATTACATCCAAACCAAAAGACTTCAGTAACTTCAATTTTTGAGGGATCGCGAACTGATGTTGGGTTGTCGAGTATCTCATAGTGCACACCAGGACTAAATTTTTCGCCATTACCAACCGGGAGAGATGTCTGCTCTTCAGAAGAACAACTTAGAAGGAAAACCAGAAAAGTAGCTATGGTAATTACAGATCTCAACATGCTATTAGTATAAACCATGAACAAAGCTAGATAGAGCATCTATCTCTTTGTCATCTAATTTATAAGCTATTGCTGCCATAATTTTTGACGGGTCTTCATTAACCCTTTCTCCTGACCTGTAATCTTTAAGTGCTTTTGAGATATAGTCAGGTTGTTGCCCGCTAAGAAGCGGGTAAGCTGCAGGAGCATTGCCTAACCCCTTAGGTGAATGACACGCCGAGCAAGCCGGTATGCCTTTTTCAAGATTTCCTGAGTAATATAATTTTCTACCAAGTTCTACTTTAGATTCATCTGCCTGTCCGACCTTGTGCTTTAGAGTCGCATAATAGGCAGCTATATCTTGAAGGTCTGAATCATCAAGATTATCTAAAATTCCTGCCATTGATGCTATAACTCGATCACCAGACTTTACCAGTCTTAACTGCTTGGCTAAATATTTTTCATTCTGCCCTGCGAGTGAAGGCCATAAACCAACAACACTATTGCCATCGGCGCCATGACACGCAGCACATACGGCAACTTTGTCTTTTCCAGAATCTGGATTTCCAGCACCTAGAAAGAAAAATATTGAGGTTAAGATTATTAGATTTTTTAGTTTCATTTAAGAATCTATCTTTAAATATGATGTAACGCGCCGACATTATATACTAACCTTTCTAGCGATCCTAAACTTAAAGATTAAATGACTTATTCCTACTTTCAGAGCGCAAAATTTACAGGGAGCTATCCTACTAGCAAGGATATGCCTGGCGAAAAAGGTTCAGAGATAGCCTTTTGTGGAAGATCTAATTGTGGTAAGTCTAGTGTGCTTAATGCGCTCACTAATAACAAAAAACTAGCAAAAACGAGTAAAACTCCTGGAAGAACTCAAGCCATCAATGTGTTCGAGATTGGACTTGAAGGCGACTTAAATATAATAGACCTTCCTGGCTATGGGTACGCAAAAGTATCCAAAAAAATGAGAGCTACTTGGGGTCAAGAAATAGAACAATACCTAACAACTCGAAAATGTTTAAAGGCCCTTTGTATAATAATGGATATCAGGCACCCATTTAAAGACGATGATATGAATTTAATTGGTTGGTGCGAGAAGAAGAACCTTCCCATGATTTTATTACTCAATAAATCGGACAAACTTTCAAGAAATAAAGCCTCTCAGGCATTGCATAATGCACAAAAGACCTTGTCTAAATTATCTATAGAACACTACATCATCACAACATCAGCAACAGATAAAACAGGAATTTCGTCTCTTGTAGAAAAAATAGAAGGCTTAAAATAAGAAAAGCTTCGAGCATTTGGGGTTGCTCGAAGCTTTAGTAAAAGTTAAGGACTATAAACTTTACTAATACATAGACAGTAAGAATTTTTAAAAGTTCGACTTTATATTTATTTTTTTAATTTTTTTGTAGGGTAAAATTGAAGCGAGGGATAAAAATTAGCAAAACTAGATCAAATATAATTTTACGACTAAGTTCTTTGTTGAACATAGGTTCAAGTGCAAGGACTAGACTTAAAACTTTTGCTCGTTTAAGCCAGCTCTACAAGACCACTCACTCGATTGAAACAGATCGAGGAATTATAAATTTCAGGATAGATTCGCCTGGATCAGTCCCTCAAGATTTAGATTCAGATAGAAGCGAACCTGAAACATTCGAATGGATTCGGCAAAGCATCAAAGAAAATGACGTGCTATGGGATATAGGAGCAAATATAGGAGTCTTTAGCCTATATGCAGCTTTGGAAAGAAAAAATACCGTTCTATCAATAGAGCCTTCAGCGGAATCTTATGCAACCCTCAATGCAAATATTAGGCTCAATGGATTAGATCAGTATATTCAAGCCTTATGTTTTGCTGGAAGTAAAGAGACTACCTTGCTCAACCTGTTTATGAAAGATACTAGCTCTGGAGCCTCACATAACAGCATTGGATCTAATACAAACCAGTTTGGGGAATTTGAAGTCAATGGATTTCAGACAGTTATAGCCATTAAACTGGATGACCTTTTTGAAATTGAAGGTGTACCGAGCCCTGATCATATAAAACTAGACGTGGATGGCCGAGAATTAGAAATACTAGAGGGGGCTAAACTAACACTTCCTAAAATCCAAAGCATCCTGATAGAAGTTGAAGGCAAAAACCTTAAAGAAAATTTAAATCAAATCGAGACTATTACAGCTGAAGCAGGTTTGAAAGAAGATGTCAGCTGGAGAAATAAAGGCTCTGGCAGAAATAGACTCTACAGGAGAAAAGATAATTAAATGAGCGAAGATAAAGATCCAATAATTTTAGTAGATGGCTCCTCTTATCTCTACAGGGCCTATCATGCACTCCCTCCTTTAACCAATAGCAACAATCAGCCAACTGGTGCAATTAAAGGTGTTATTAGCATGATCAAAAGGATCTTGATTGACCACCCTGATAGCCCCCTTGCCGTTGTTTTTGATGCAAAAGGAAAGACTTTTAGACATGATATGTATTCAGAATATAAGGCAAATAGGCCTCCAATGCCTGAAGATCTGGTCCTTCAGATTGAACCCATTCACAGAATTATTTCTTTGATGGGAATTAAGTTAATCATGATTTCCGGCGTTGAAGCTGATGACGTCATTGGAACATTGGCAGAACAAGCGAGACAAAAAAAATTAGATACGGTTATATCAACTGGCGATAAAGACATGACTCAATTAGTCTGTGAAAACGTTAGTGTGGTTAACACCATGAGTGGAGAGCTTTTAGATGAAGCGGGAGTAAAGAAAAAGTTTGGTGTTGATCCTGATCATATAACTGACTATTTAGCCCTGATAGGAGATAAGTCTGATAACGTTCCAGGCGTTGATAAAGTTGGTCCTAAAACAGCAGTAAAATGGCTTGAAGCGTACACGGATATTAAGGGTGTAATAAAGAATGCCGAATCAATCGGAGGGAAAGTTGGAGAAAACCTTCGATCATCTCTAGATACTTTAGAGCTAGCTTATGAATTGGTCACAATAAAAACTGATGTTGAATTAGAAATAGGTATCGAAGATCTGAAGGTGCAAGAGCCTAATGCCGATGAGTTAACTGAACTTTATAAAGAGCTAGAATTTAATTCATGGCTTCAAGAAGTACCTCAAAAAAAACCTGTTCAGTCTGCAATAGATTCTTCCTATAAATGCATTTCAACCAAAGATGATTTGGAGAAATTAATAAAAAATGCATCTCAAGCAAAGACGTTGGCATTAGACACCGAAACAACTGGCTTAGACTATATGGATTCTGATCTTGTTGGTATCTCAATGTGTTTTACGCCAGGAGAAGCCTTTTACATTCCCATTAATCACAAGGATGATAGCTCTCCACAGCTTGGTATAGATTATGTTCTTGAAGAGTTAAGGCCGCTGCTTGAAGATTCAATGCAGAAAATTATAGGCCAGAATATAAAGTTTGATATGAATATCCTGTCTCAGCATGGTATTAATATTTCATCAATCAAGAATGACACTATGATGATGAGCTATGTTCTCGATGCTTCGGCAACGAGGCATAATCTAGATGCACTTTCTTCATATTATTTGGGTTACAAAACTTCTACTTTTGAAGATGTAGCTGGAAAAGGGGTTAAACAAGTGACCTTTGATGAAGTATCAATTGCCGATGCAACACATTATGCAGCTGAAGATGCTGATATAACCCTAAGACTATATGAAGAGCTTCTTTCTAAGCTAGAGTCTGTAGAGTCTCTCAAGAAACTGAACGAAGATATTGAAATACCCCTGATTGAGGTACTTTCAGAGATGGAACAAAATGGTGCTGTACTCAATTCTAAGATTTTAAATGCCCAATCAAAAGATCTAGAAAATAGAATAAAGAAGATTGAAAAGAAAGCATATGTTTTAGCTGGTGATGAGTTTAATCTAGGATCAACAAAACAATTAAGAGAAATATTTTTTGATAAATTGGGCTATAGGGTAATTAAGAAAACTCCAGGAGGTCAGCCCTCAACAGATGAAAAAGTCCTTGCTGAGTTGGCAGAAGAGTACGAACTTCCAAAAATACTTTTAGAGCATAGAACGCTCAGTAAATTAAAATCAACTTATACAGATAAACTGCCTAGTCAAATATCGATCTCAACTGGCAAGGTTCATACCTCCTTCCATCAAGCAGTTACTACGACGGGCAGATTGTCTTCTTCAGATCCAAATTTACAAAATATTCCAATCAGGACCGAAGATGGAAGAAGAATCAGACAAGCCTTTGAGCCTTCCAAGGGACATAAATTTGTCTCTGCAGACTATTCGCAGATTGAACTTCGTGTCATGGCACATATGTCTAAAGACAAAGGTCTTCTCACCGCATTCCAGGACGGAGAAGATGTCCATAGCAAAACTGCTAGCGAAGTATTTAATGTGGATATAGACGCTGTTACTACAGATTTAAGAAGAAATGCTAAAGCAATTAATTTCGGTTTGATTTATGGTATTTCTGCCTTTGGTTTGGGCAAACAACTTAATATAAATAGAAACCTAGCAGCTGAGTACATGGCGATGTACTTTGAAAAATATCCAGGTGTTAAAAAATACATGGAAACGACAAAAGATTTTGCAGCCGAGAATGGTTATGTTGAAACTTTATTTGGTCGAAGACTTTATCTAAGAGATATAAATGCTAGTAATGCCATGAGAAGACAAGCTTCCGAGAGAGCTGCTATTAATGCGCCTGTTCAAGGCACCGCAGCGGATATTATGAAAATTGCGATGATAAAAATGCATCAACTCATAAAAGAAACAAATGTTGAAGCCAAGCTAATCCTTCAAGTACATGATGAACTTATTTTAGATACGCCAAAAAAGGAAATAGATGAAGTTATTGGACTTGTCACCGAGTCAATGATGGGGGCTGCTAGCCTAGATGTTCCGTTGGAGATTGACGTTGGAGTTGGGGATAATTGGGATCAAGCACACTAATGGAATTAATTACTAAAAATCCAAAGAGAACTTTCTCTATTCTCTTAATATCATCACTTGGCATGATGGCTGTAGCATTGTTTATGGAACATTTTCTTCAGCTGAAACCTTGTATTCTTTGCTACATGCAAAGAGGAGCAGTAATTCTTATAGGAGTTATTGCGGCTTTAGGCTTAATGATTAATTCAAAAAATATAAACCTTTATAAGGTAATGATCTCAAGTGTCCTGGTATGTGTTTTTTCTGGTACAGCTCTGTCTATTAGACAGCTTTATCTGCAAAGCTTACCCGCAGATTTAGTGCCGAGTTGTGCTCCTGATATAGATTACTTATTTTCTACTTTGCCATTCCTGGAAGTCTTAATATTGGCTTTTAGTGGTGACGGAAATTGCGCAGAAGTTTTATGGTCATTTATGGGTATAAGCATCCCCGGATGGCTCTTAATTGGTTTCTTTTTTATTGCTGTTTACTGTTTTTTAATTTTAAAGAATGTAAATGAAATTCATTCTCATATTTAAGATTAAATCTATATAATACTCGCCAATTTAAAAGGATTCTTGAATGTCATCTATCTACGAAAATTTATCTGTCGAAGAACTCATAAGCGTCTCTCTAGAAAGAAATGAAGGTGAAATAGCTTCTAATGGTGCCCTGCTTGTCAAAACTGGAAACAGAACTGGCAGAAGCCCTCTTGATAGATTCATAGTAAAAGATGATTCAACAGAAAATTCTGTAGATTGGGGAGATGTTAACAAGCCATTTGATAGTGCTACATTTTTAGGTCTATGGGAGAGAGTAGAAAAGTATATGGACGAAAGGGATACCTTCGTTTCTTCACTGCATGTAGGAGAACATTCTGATTACTATGTTCCTGTAAAAATAAGAACTCAGTGGGCTTGGCATAATCTTTTTGGTAAACAAATGTTTATTAGACCTAATGAATTCAATCCTAAAAACAAAGACAGCTGGGAGATCATGAGTGCACCTGAATTTGTCTGCGACCCAGATCGTGATGGGACTAATAGCGATGGTGTTGTCTTATTAGACTTCACTAGAAAGAAGGTTCTCTTGGCTGGTATGCCATACGCAGGAGAAATGAAAAAATCAATGTTTGCTGTACAAAATTTTCTTTTGCCTGAAAAAGATGTCCTCCCTATGCACTGTGCTTCAAATGTTGGAAGTAATGGGGAAGTTTGCTTGTTTTTTGGGCTTTCAGGAACAGGAAAAACAACCTTATCTGCAGATCCAGACAGAGATCTTATCGGAGATGATGAGCATGGATGGGGCCCTGGAACAGTTTTTAATTTTGAGGGAGGCTGTTACGCTAAATGCATAGACCTTACTCAGAAAAATGAACCCGTAATATGGGATGCTATCAAGAGAGGTAGCGTTATGGAAAACGTAGTTATTGATTCCGATACTAAAGATCCAGATTATTCAGATGCTTCCTTAACAGAGAATACTCGTGTTGTTTATCCAAGAGAACACATAGAGAAAAGAACAGACGAAAATGCAGGAGGAGAACCCAATGCTGTGATTTTCTTAACCTGCGACCTTTCAGGCGTAATTCCTCCAGTTTCTATTCTGAGCAAAGAAGCTGCTGCCTATCACTTTCTTAGCGGCTATACCGCGGCAATTGGATCTACTGAAGTAGGATCTACTGAAGCTTTTAAGACGACTTTTTCTACTTGCTATGGAGCCCCATTCTTTCCAAGGGCAGCTGGAGTCTATGCCGATCTATTAATGAAGAGGATTGAAGAATTTGATAGCAAAGTTTACTTAGTAAATACTGGTTGGACCGGCGGACCCTACGGAATAGGTAAACGATTCAATATACCAGTTACTAGATCAATAATATCCGCTATACAATCTGGAGCACTTATCGGCGCTGAAACTGAAACAATTAATGGGATGAACTTACAAGTCCCTCTGCATGTCGATGGTGTCGATAGTGAGCTATTAAATCCAATCAAGAACTGGGAAAATCCTTCTTCTTACACAGAGTATGAAGAAAAACTAGTCAATCAATTTAAAGAAAACTTCAAAAAATTTGACGTTGCCGAATCAATTGTTGAGGCCGGCCCTAGATAAAATAATGATTAGATTTTCTTTAGATGACTTAAAGAAATCAAAAGCATGCTCAGAACTAAATCTCATCAATCGGGGTATTGAGAAGGAATGCTTAAGGACAGATTCATCTGGAAGGATTTCACAAAAAAAACATCCTGAGGGTCTTGGCTCAGCACTAACAAATCCTTACATAACGACAGATTTTTCTGAAGCATTGCTTGAGTTAGTCACACCAACATTTAATAGCGCAAAAGCATGTCTTGATTTCTTAACTGAACTTCATGTATTCGTGAATCAAAATCTTGAAGAAGAATCTTTATGGCCTTTAAGCATGCCGTGCACAATCGAGTCGGAAGATGCCATACCAATTGGAAACTATGGATCTTCCAACCAAGGAATGATGAAAGAGACCTATCGAAAAGGCCTTTCCAATAGATACGGAAGTATGATGCAAGCTATTGCGGGTATTCATTATAATTTTTCATTCTCTGATAAATTCCTTGAGATTCTTGCTGAAGAAAATTCTGCTGATATAAAAGAATTTAAAAATAATATTTATTTAGGTATTGCTAGAAATTTTCGAAGATATGGATGGTTGTATTTACTTCTTTATGGCTCTTCACCACTTGCCAATAATTCATTTGCAAAAGGTAGAGATCATGACTTAGAACAATTGAACTCAGACGATATATACAAGCCTCATGCAACCTCCCTAAGAATGGGCGACCTGGGGTATATCAGCGAAGCACAAGACAGTCTTAATATTTCTTATAATTCAATCGAAAATTATTGTGCTGATTTAAAGAATGCCCTTGAAACTTCCTATCCTGTATATAAAGAAATTGGTGAATTTAATGGAGATGAGAGAATTCAGTTAAATGATTCCATTATTCAAATAGAAAATGAATATTACAGCACCATAAGGCCCAAAAGAGTCTGTCCTACAGGTGAAAGGCCATTAAATATTCTTTCACAAGAAGGTATAGATTATTTAGAGCTTAGGTGCATTGATCTTAATCCTAATTCCATTATTGGTATTTCAGAAGAGCAGATTTATTTTCTTGATTTGCTAATCTTGTATTGTTTTCTTCAGGATAGCCCTTCTATTGATAACGATGAGTCCGCTGAGATCTTCAAAAATCATAAAACAGTAGTCAACGCCGGAAGAAGTCTAGATCAAACTATCACTATAGAATCCGCGGAAGTATTAATTAAAGATGAAGCACTAAGAATCCTTAATGGGATGGATGAAATAGCCAAATTTATGGATGAAGTAATAATTTCTGAAAATGAAAAGACCTGGTTCAACACATTAATAAATCAAAAAAAGACCTTAAACAATTTAGATTCATCTTTAAGTGGCTCCTTACTTAAGAACATAACGGATCATGGAATGTCTTTTCAAGAATATGGAATGCATCTATCAAACCGGCATCAGAATGAGATAAAAAATATTACTCCAAAGCATGCGGAAAGCTTAATTGAAGCATCCATGAAATCTATTCAAGATGCTCGAGATATTGAGTCTAGTCAACAAGAAGATTTTGAAGATTACTTAAAAGAATTTTTAGATAAGATTTCTTGACGTTTTATATTTAAACGTTAATTTAATAACCTAAATATATAAAGGATAGTTTTATGAAAGCATTTCTATGTAAAGAATTTGGACCAGTCGACTCACACAAAGTTGAAGAGATTGATGACCCTATCGCGGGCCCTGGAGAGGTAGTTGTTGATATTAAAGCGACAGGCATTAGCTTTCCAGATGTACTTATAGTTCAAGGTTTATACCAATTCAAACCCCCATTCCCTTTTAGTCCGGGAAGTGAAATCTCTGGCGTCATTTCATCTATAGGCGAAGGCGTCACTCTTCATCAAGAAGGCGATAGAGTTATGGGAAGTATAGGATCTGGCGGTTTACGTGAAAAAGGAGTCTATTCTGAGCATCATTTAATGCCCTTGCCCGAGTCTATGGACTTTGATACTGCAGCTGGTTTTCCTCTGAATTATGGAACTACTTATCATGCCTTCAAGCAACGAGGCGAATTAAAGGAAGGACAATCTGTACTAGTCCTAGGAGCTGGTGGCGGATTAGGCATCACGGCTATTCACATTGCAAAGGCCATGGGTGCAAAAGTCATTGCTGCAGCCTCTTCACAAGAAAAAATTGATCTTTGCCTTAGGGAAGGTGCAGATGAAGGAATTATCTACGAAAGAGATATGGATAGAGACTTACAAAAGAAATTTTCTGACCAAATCAAAGAGGCTACAGGTGGTGGTGTTGATATGATCTACGACCTTGTCGGTGGAAGTTATGCAGAGCCAGCGCTAAGAGCTATAGCCAGACATGGTAAGTATCTAGTTATCGGATTTACGGCAGGAATTCCTAAAATGCCTTTAAATTTAACTCTTCTTAAAGAGTGCCAGATAGTCGGCGTATTCTGGGGTCAGTTTGCTGCTATAGATCAAGCAGAAAACCAAGAGAACTTTAGGGAACTATTTGAGCTTCATGCGCAAGGCAAGATTAAACCTTTTGTAAGCGAAACTTATAGTCTTGAAGAAGCTGCTACTGCAATAAAAACTTTAGAGGACAGGAAGGTGTTAGGAAAAGTTGTAGTAAGAATGGATTAAAAAAACTTAGTGATGGAAAAATATTTTTTTAAAATTTTTCTGTTAATTCTTGGGTCACAAATTCTTCAAGCAAAAGCAATTACTGACAAAGATGATTTCGTTTACGATCTGTCTTTAGCAACCCAGGGTGTATCAGTTTCTCAATACAATACTGGCGTTAATTATTCCATTGGAAGAGGTATAGGAAAAGATATAGAAAAAGCAGTTTATTGGTATCAAAGAGCCCACGAGCAGGGACATTCCAAAGCCCCTTTTAATATTGCGATTATCTATACAGATGGAGTCAATCTAGAATCTAGTCCCGAGCTAGGATTAAGGTATTTTCTACTAGCTGAAAAAAGGAATAACTCCGAAGCAAAAGAGTTTTTAGATAAGCTTAGGGCTTATAAAAATATGTCAATTAAAGACGCTCTTATCATGAACTGCTGCCCAACTCCCTTAAGTCACTCGATGATTCAAAAAAAGTAATAGAAGATTCTTCATAAAAGCTTATAATCGCGACTTTCTTAAAACCCATGTCTATAAAGAAACTCAGAAACGTTGCCATTATTGCGCATGTCGATCACGGCAAAACAACCCTTGTCGATAAACTTTTACAGCAATCTGGAACGCTTGATAGAAAAAATATGGGTACTGAGAGGATCATGGACTCAGATGATCAAGAAAAAGAAAGAGGGATAACGATTCTAGCTAAAAACACAGCAATTAGCTGGAATGATCATAGAATAAATATTGTAGATACTCCTGGTCATGCTGATTTTGGTGGCGAAGTCGAACGCGTACTATCTATGGTAGATTCAGTTTTGCTGCTTGTAGACGCAGTTGATGGTCCTATGCCTCAAACTAGATTTGTAACCCAAAAAGCTTTTGACCAAGGATTAAATCCGATCCTAGTAATAAATAAGGTCGATAGGCCAGGGGCAAGACCTGACTGGGTGTTGGACCAAGTATTCGATTTATTTGATAGGCTAGGCGGCAATGATGAGCAGTTAGATTTTCCTGTCATTTATGCTTCAGCTCTCAATGGTGTTGCCGGCTTAGATGAAGATGCAATGGCAGAAGACATGGCACCTTTATTAGACCTAATTTTAGAGAAAGTGAATCCTCCAGAAGTGAATGATGAGGGCGCATTACAAATGCAAATAAGCGCCCTAGATTACAATAGCTATGTTGGCGTTATTGGCATAGGGAGAATTACAAGAGGAAAAATCAAACCTAATGAACAAGTAATAATTGTTGGCTCTGATGCCACGGAACGTAAGGGAAGAGTTTTACAAGTTATGGGCTATAACGGTCTGGAAAGAGTAGAAGTTGATGAGGCTCAAGCCGGAGATATCATTTGCATTACAGGAATAGATAAACTAAATATTTCTGACACCTTATGCAGCCCAGATGAAATTGAAGCCCTGCCCCCGCTGAGTGTAGATGAACCTACAGTTAGCATGACCTTTCAAGTGAATAATTCGCCTTTTGCTGGAAGAGAAGGCAAATATATATCTTCTAGAAATTTGAAGGAGCGCCTAGAACAAGAACTAATCCACAATGTGGCCTTAAGAGTGGAGCAAGGAGATTCCCCTGATAAATTTAAAGTTTCTGGTCGTGGTGAATTACACCTCTCTGTATTGATAGAAAATATGAGACGGGAAGATTATGAGTTAGGTGTTTCTAAGCCTGAAGTCATTCAAAAAGAGGTCAATGGTGAAGTGCATGAGCCCTTTGAACAGATAGTTATAGACATAGAAGACCAACATCAAGGATCTATCATGGAGGAAATGGGACAACGAAAGGCTGACCTTCAAAATATGGAGCCAGATGGAAAAGGTCGAATTAAGCTTGAGTTTCTAGCTCCCTCAAGAGGAATGATAGGCTTTAGATCAAGCTTTTTAACGATGACTAGCGGAACGGGCATTATGACGAGCGTATTTGATCATTATGGTAAGGCTAAAGATGGTGAACTAGCAAAAAGACAAAATGGTGTCTTAGTGTCTATGGCAGCCGGAAAAACTCTGGCCTATTCCCTTTTTAATTTACAAGAAAGGGGTCGCATGTTTGTTGGCCATGGAAAGGATATATATATTGGACAGATTGTAGGCCTTCACTCAAGAGATAATGATTTACCTGTAAATCCAACTAAAGCTAAGCAGTTAACAAATATTAGGGCTGCTGGTACAGATGAAAATCTCATTCTGACTCCTCATATCGAGCATACTTTAGAACAAGCCCTTGAATTCGTAGAAGATGATGAATTAGTTGAAGTCACACCTGTATCTATTAGACTGAGAAAGAAATAATATTCTACGGATAGGTCACCCTAGCAACTATGGTGGCAAAGATCTTGGTTTTGGATTTGGCATTAATTGCAACTTAATATTAGGAAGCATCGGTCTTAAATTTTTAAATCCACAAAATAGAATTTCAATGGTCCATAAATAAAACAAATTGGACTGCGCAAATGGGCTATCATTTATCTTTCTAATTTCTTTCTAGATTTAGTAAAATCAACCCCTAACTAAAGGAGATAATTTAATGACTGTGAATGTTTTGTTTGAAGGGAATTTGAATGCAGATGAGGTCAATAATTTTACTGAACTTTGCCGAGAAGCATTCAAAGTTACAAGAGCGTATGACGGTTGTCACTCCATTGATCTTACTTATAACGTAGAAAATAAAAATAACTGGGTTCTTACAGAAATATGGGATTCCAAAGAGCACTATGAAAGATATGTTGCCTTTAGGATAGAAGATGGGACTGTAGAGAAAATAACCTCTATGTGTACAGAAGCACCATCAATTCGAATATACGACATAGTTTCTGTTTAGTGTTTGTTTAATAAATAACTTAATCTAAAAATATGAAAATACTCGCCTTAGGTGGAAGTGGAGGTATGGGCCGTTTTGCAGTAGAAACAGCCATGCACTTCGACAGTATAGAAAAAATCATAGTTGCTGATATCAATGAGAAGAGCGCTATTGATTTCGCCAAGTCAATGAATGAAAAGGTTTCTGGGATTGGTTTGGACATTACCAATACCGAGAAGCTTAAAGAAACAATGCGATCAGTAGATGTTGTTATCAACACCGTGGGGCCTTTCTTTAAATTTGGGCCTCCTGTACTGGAGGCAGCAATCGAATGTGGCTGTCATTATCTAGACATCAATGATGACTGGGAGCCAACGATTGAAATGCTCAAATACAACGATGATGCATCTAGCAAAGATGTAACAGCCATACTGGGCATGGGTGCCAGCCCGGGTCTTACAAATATGCTCGGTGCAGCTGCGATCCGAGAACTAGATGAGGTTGAAACACTTTATACAGGTTGGACTATGGATGGTGCAACACCTGAGGAAGAGTCATCTCAGTCAGGAGTTAATGCTGCAATGGTCCATGCAGTTCAACAGATGACTGGAACTGTAAAAATCCAAGAAAACGGTAAAGCGAAAATGGTTAAGCCACTTAAAGAAGTCGAAATAGACTTTCCTAGCTTTGGTAAATTCAAGACACGTGTCTTTGGACATCCTGAAGCCATCACTTTTCCACACCATTTCAAAACTATCAAAAATAGTATTAATTTAGCTCATGGTAGCGGCTTTGGAACACTCAAGTGGATTATGAGACTTGTAGATTGGAAAATTATTTCAGTAGAAAAGGCTGCTGGCATAGTTCAAAATCTTTCTTCGTCCATAAGAAAAGATCTTGAAAACCAAGGAATCGAGACTGGGCTTGATCTGAAAAATATTAATCCTATGGAGCCTCCGCCCATATATTCATTGGCCATAGGAAAGAAGGACGGCAAACAAGCTGCTTGTGGCACTACGTTTAGAGCCTCAGACTTAATAAGTATGGGGGAGGCTACAGGTATTCCACTGGCATGTGGCTTAAAGCTTTTAGTTGACGGGAAAATATTAAAGAAAGGTGTGTTTGCTCCCGAAGGCGCCATAAATCCAAATGAATTTTTCAAAGAGCTGAATAATATTAGTGATTTACTAGACGTAGATGAAAATAATACAAATGATCAGGAAATGATTAATATCTTTAGGAGCTGGTAGTAAAATAAAATAAAACTTGGAGAGTAGTAATGGAACAAATAAATAATTTTTTTGACCGTATAGCATCACCCTTAAGTGGACTTGCAAATTGGCTGTTAAGACTAGGGCTAGGTATTGCCTTCTTTCTTCATGGATATGGCAAGCTTCCTATATCAGATGGATTTGTTGGCTGGTTAGGTTCTAAAGGTGTACCCATAGCCGAAACTGTCGCATATATGGTTGCTTGGGGAGAGATTTTGGCCGGTCTAGGAATAATTATCGGCGGCCTTCTTGTCAATAAGATGAGTGAACTAGGTCATCTAATGACTAGAATGTCTGGAGGAGCCATAGGAATAATAATGATTTTTGCTTTATTAATTGCTCACTCTGATTGGGGAATATTCTTTGGCGAAAGAGGATCGATTCTGTTTGCAAGCGAACAACTCTTTCTTTTGCTATTAGGAATATACTTTGCCGTCAAAGGAAATAAATAAAAAAAAGGGACCAGGAGTCCATTCCTGATCCCTTCCTATCGTCTTGCCTTTGGGGAGGTATGACAATATATACCCAACCGAAGTCAGGTTAGGGAACTTATTTAAAAGTTATAAACAAACTTAGCTCCGTAGCTTCTTCCAGCTAAAGGAACCTGCTTCTTCACAAACGAAGAATGGTTTCTTGCAGCTTCATCTAATAAGTTACTTCCAAATATAGAGACTTTTAAATCACCCGCTCCACTGATATCAAAAGTTTTTGTTAATCTGGTATTCAGCATTTGATAAGAATCAGTAACTGTTTCTCCTTCACCTATATCATCTTGCTTCTCTACGTCTTTCAGACTAAGTTTAAATACCCAATCGTTTTCAACATAAGATAGAGAGTAGATATTTCTTGCAGGATTAATTCTTGGGACATTATGTCCATCATTAAACTCTGCATTAACATCATCTCTTCCAAAAGATAATCTTAAGTCACCAGATCCTAGACGGAAAGTTCTACCAAATTCAAACTCATATCCTCTGAATTCTGCGTCTTCTTGCACGTAATCAGCATGTATAAGATTTGCGAATTCATCATGATCATCGTCTCCATGCTCATCTCCATGGTCATCATCATCGTGATCATCATGACCATCTAGCTCATCTTGAAGAGTGATGTAGTTATCTACATCATTTACATAGAAGCTTGCGTAGGCAAAGAAATCACCACTCTCATAATTAAATGTAATATCAAAATTATTTGAGGTTTCGCTTTGCAGGTTTGGATTTCCTGTCTCAAGCCTTCCTGTGGCCATATGAGGACCATTCATAAAGAGCTCAATAACTGAAGGTAGTCTTTCAACGCTAGCAAAACCAAAATTTATATCTAAAGTATCGCTGAGATCTCTCCCTAAGCTAAGAGCAAAGCTATTTGTGGTGTCATCTATACTGTAGTTATCTATGTCTCCATGGTCTTCATCTGTGACACTACCTGTTCGATCTATTTGATCCAACCTAAATCCTGCATCTAAATAGAACATATCTAGGTCTGCGCTAACAAAGTAACCTATTGTAAATTCTTCATTATTAGCTGGATTCATGAATGCCTCTTCTCCTGCGATAGAAGAATCTTCATCAACAAAGTTTAGTGCTATTTTTTGTATAAAATTATCGTTAGATAAGTCAAATATGGCACCGTATTCTGTTGCATCATTCGAAAATACTGTAGGGGCATGTTCTTCGTGCTCTTCATCTTCGTGTTCGTCATGACCTTCTTCTTCCGCATGAGCTTCAATCAACGAATAGTCTGTGTCTCTGTAATTATAAGTAACTGAATTAATCAGATTACCGTCTACATTATACAAACCTTTAATAGTGAAGCTTTCTTGATCGGTTGTTGAAAAAATTCTTTCGCCTTCGTGTTCATCATCACCTTCATGTTCATCTTCACCTTCATGCTCGTCATGATCATCGTGACCTTCCTCATCTGAATGCTCACCATGGTAAGGAATTCCGTACATACTTTCATGATTATCAACAGAAATTCCGAAATATCCCCATTCTCCAGCTCTAGAAATTCCGAATTTAGTAGACTCTATTTCAAGGTCTGAATTTTCTATGTAAGAGAGCTCTTCTTCTCCTTCGTGCTCATCATGCCCTTCATGATCTTCTTCGTGCATTATTGCATCATTAGGAATATCAAAATTTCCAAATTCAGACTTCTTGTATCCAACGTTAACATTAAAGCCATTTAAATTATCTTTGTAGTTAAAGAACTGAGAATCACCATCATTAACAGATTGTGTTTCAAGCCCTGCAATAAATTCTTGTGTAGTAAAATCTTCTGGGGCTATGCAATTATCAACAACATTAATGATTCCACCACTTGTGCCGTTGGCATAAAGTAAAGACGAAGGTCCTTTTATTATTTCTACTTGCTGTAGATCATTTAAATCGATATCGTTTAAATGATCGGCTCCAAGGCCAGACACGTCCCTGTTTACCAGTCCGTTTTTGAGTATTTTTACCCTTGGTCCTGACATTCCTCTAATAATAGGTTGTCCTACGGCAGCGCCATAATCAGCAATGGAAACACCTAAATAGCCGTCCACTGCTTCACCTAAAGAAGTAGTAGCATTATTTTCTATTTCATCACCGTCAATGACATAAAGCGGGTTAAGAATCCTGCTAGGATTTAATATAGATGATGTTACGACAATCTCATCTGCATTCTCAGCAGGGTCCGTTGCAGGTTCATCGGCATTTATTTGCGTAGTAATTAAACTCATCGCCATGAGCGCATAAAAGTGAACTTTCATGTTTTCTCCTAAATTTAAATTAAAAAAGTTTTAAGTAAATTTAAGAGTTAGGTGGTGCCCTCGCACTAAAGCCTTTAGAGAGAACAGAAAAAATTTCCTTCTCTTGGCCAGATAAAGTTATTGAACTTAGAGCATAAGATTCTAAAAAATAATGATCATATGCTTTTAATTGTTCGCCCTCACAAAGCTGACATTCAATAACTTCATGATGAATGTCATCTTCTTCTAGAGAGTGAAGAATAGGATCAGCTGATAGGCCTACCACGAAGAATAGGCTAAGAATTAATGCAAACTTATGTTTATGAATCAGCATAGAGTTGAGCATATTAGACTAATTAAGAAGAGAGGCAAGTGCTTTAAATATCTTTTGGGTGTCATGAGGAGCCCTAAAGAAACCGGCATATTGTCCTTTAGGACTGATTAAAACAAGACTACCAGAGTGATCTACCGTGTAATTATCTTCCTTGCTATTAACGACTGGGAAAAATGGAGCATTAACCTGAGTTGAAAATTTATATATTTGGTCTATCTCTCCTGTAAGGCCTATAAATTCTGTATCAAAATTGTCTAAATATATTCTTAAATTTGAGGGTTTATCTCTATCTGGGTCTACAGAAACAAGAAAAATCCTTATCTTTTCTGATTTTGCGCCTAAAGATTGCTTTATGTCAGACATTTGTTTCATGGTTAATGGGCATATATCAGGACAATAGGTAAAACCAAAAAATAAAATATTCCATTTATCTTTAAAATCTTCGGGCAAGAAGATATCTCCAGAATCATCAATTAGCCTGAACTCCGTAAGCTGTCTTGGCGGATCTATAAAGTATGCTCCTAGCGTTTTATATTCATCTAATGTCAATTCCCTAGGTGTATAAAACCTCGACAAGAATAAAGCCAGTATCAAGGCCATAAAGCCTAAACAGGCTGCAACTGTTATAAATATTCCTTTGTTCATAGATAGATAAAATGATCTATAAGCATGGCAGCAAATAAAGCAGCTAAATAAATTATAGAATAAGCAAAAGTTGGCATAGCCAGAGCATTAGTATCATCTCTATAGAGCCTATATGAATAGACTAAGAATATACCACCCAGAATTAATGCTGAAATGAGATAAATTTCTCCAAACATCTGGACTGCATAAGGTAGCAGCGTAGTAGCCAATAAAAGGAAGGTATAGAGCAGTATGTGCTGCTTCGTAAAAGGAACTCCTTTTTGCACTGGCAACATAGGGACTTCTGCATCAGCATAATCTTCAACTCTATGGACAGCTAAAGCCCAGAAATGTGGGGGGGTCCAAACCATAATTATTAAAACAAGCAAGAGGGCATTAGGCTCGATTGTGTTAGAAATAGCAGCCCAGCCAAGAAGTGGAGGCATGGCACCCGCAAGACCTCCTATAACTATATTTTGACTGGTCATAAACTTTAAATATTTAGTATAAATAAATCCATAAAATATGAATGTCAAAGTCGTAAGAATCCAGGTCAAGAGGTTTGTAAAAAATAAAAGCATCCAAGAACCAGACAAATAAAGAATTATTGAAAAAATTATTGCCTGTTTATCAGAAATTTTGCCTATTACCAAAGGCCTCTCTGAAGTTCGGTTCATTTTAGAGTCAATTTTCTGATCAAAGAAGTGATTGATGACCGCCGAAGAGGCGGCAAGAAAACTTATCCCTATTAAGCCAAAGAAAAAAACTAATACTGGTGGGCTAAAATCTGATCCTATAAGCATTCCACTAGCGCAAGAAACAAATAACAACGCCTGAACACCAGGCTTTGTTAGCTCGAGATAACCTCTCCAATTAGATAATATTGATATCATGTATTAATGTTCTCTTAATCGTAGAACACCTAAATAAGTGATCAATAATAACCCACCTAAATTATGACCTACAGCAATTAATAAAGGTAAGGCAAAAATAACATTAGAAATACCTAATAAAATCTGCAATGTTAAAAAAGCTATCAGCCCATAAGCTAAGGTTTTATAGTTTCTTTTATATAAGTGAAGACTGAAAAATAATAGAAAGAGCGTTACTACTATGGCACCAAACCTATGTGTTAAATGAATAGCAACTCTAGATTCGTGATCAAGCTGTCCTCCTAAATAATTTGGACCAATGCTTTGAAAGAAATTAAAACCTTCTTTGAAGTTAGCCTCAGGAAGCAATTGACCTTGACATAAAGGCAAGTCAGTACACGAATAAGATGCATAGTTGGTGCTTGTCCATGCGCCTAAAAATATCTGAATCGCAACTAATACTATGGATACACTAAATAGCTTCTTGGTTGATTCCTGGAAGTTCCATGATTTCCTTTCTTGAATAAGATCCTTAGTCCTAAAATATAAAAGCCAAACAAGAGCGGTTGTTAAGAAGCCTGACATAAGATGAGTGGTGACCACTTGAGGCCAGAGCTTGAGGCTGACTGTTAGATAACCAAAAGTACCCTGCATTATTACCCACACCAAAAGGAAGTAGCTTAGTTTTTTGATATTTAGTGGAATTTCTTTATATTTATAGGCCATAAAAGCCATGCAAACTATAAAGAACCCAAGAGCAGCTGCAAAATATCTATGAACGACCTCTGGAATTGCCTTGGCAACCTCATAAGGTGTTTCGGGAAACTTAGAATTAGCCAGATCTATCTCATCAGGACTAACGGGGATCGTAACAAATCCATAACAACCGGGCCAATCAGGACAACCTAAGCCAGCATCGGCTAGTCTTGTCCACGCGCCTAGGGCAACTACCACGAACCCAAGAATGCCTGACCAAAGAGAAAGTGTCTTTATACGTTCCATACTTATCCTATTTTTGAGTTCTGAAGAACTTTTTTGATGTCTTGAAGCAGTTCGCCACTGGGCAAGGTAGAATCATAAATGAGTATTCCATTACCCAAAGGGTCAAACAAAATGTAAGGAGAATCTTTTAATTTGTTAGAAATAGAGGAAGGAACTAGATCTGTATTAATTTCTCCCGTATTAAGTAGCGGATATTCATCTTTAATTTTATTTATAGATTCATTAGATAAATTATTTTCTCCTATATTAATAAGATACCTAACGACTCTATCGCTATTCTTTGCCAGCCTTATATTTATTTGACGAGAAGAGTACAAGGTGTCCCAGCACTTCTCCGTACAGTCCCCAGAAACAAACTGGACAATAGACCACTTACCGGGAAATTCGTCTTCTAATGGCCCAGATGTGACTTCTAATCTTAAGTCACTTAGCTGAATGGGCTCTGATAATAGGGTGCCTTTGTTTACTGTGCCTTCAGGCGTATAGCCACTGTAAAACATGGCTGAGCTAGACAATAAAACGATAATTGGGGTTAAAAATATTAAAGAAGCTATTATTCTTCCAGAATTCTGTTTACTTATTTTCATGATCAATCCTTTTTAAATCCGTAATAAAAAAATGAACAAATTAAAACTAATGCCAGTCCAAACCACTGTAGGGCATATCCGTAATGCCTAGAGGGTTTTAAATCAACAGGTTTCCAGATTGGCTCAAGAGCTCCGATTGAACCTGCAGACAATTGAATAACTGAATTGTTTATATCCAGGCCCAGATCATTTTTGGCAGCTTCATAATCTATTTGCTGAACTAATTTTGGCCAAGTATCTTCGTAATTTTGATTCACCAAATTAAGTCCAAATCTTGTGAATGGTGAAAGAAGGCCTTGTATAGAAATTAGTTGTTCTTTTATTTGGACATCTTCATCATAATTAAATCCTTCTTTGGACACCCACCCTCTGTTGACTAAAAAAAGATTATTTTCAGAAGTCTCGAATGTCGTAAAGATTTCATAACCTGCCTCTTGCCTGTAAAGCCTATTATCGAGAAGGTAAGACTCTTGTCCAAATTCTCCATAGAGGTTTACTGTGCGATATTTCAGATTAGCCTCATTTATTAGAGATATATCTTTTTCATTAATAACCGGTAAGGATTTGTTCATATAGTGCTGTTCAACGATATCCGTCTTTTCTATGCCCCTTATAACCTGCCAAGACCCTAAGAAGATTAAAATAGGGAAAAAAAATAAGACAAAGAAGGTCATTGATTTTCCCGGACGAAATTTGCTCATATTTTTTTTGTTAACCTAAGTGTATACTGCTGATTCTTTCAAGATGATCAAATACTTTATAATTTTCTTAATCGTGGCAATGTTTATTAGCCTATTTAGGGGCGCCTTTTTCCTTATTAAGGATGGTGGCTCATCTAAAAGAACCGTTCACAGTTTGGGCGTCAGAGTATCTATAGCGATCGTTCTCTTTATAACTCTAGTTTATGGTTTTGTTACCGGGCAAATTGGCCCGGGGGTTTAAACTTAATTACATTACGTATACAAAAGCAACCAAGCAGACCCAGACAACGTCAACAAAGTGCCAGTACCAAGAGCCGGCTTCAAAGCCAAAATGGTCATCTACAGAAAAGTGTCCTTTAAGGCTTCTAAAAAGCATTATTGTTAGAATAATTGCCCCTAAACAGACATGAAATCCATGAAATCCTGTCAGCATAAAAAATGTGGTTCCATAAATACCAGTATTTAGGGTCAAACCATAGTGCGTATAAGCCTCGTAATACTCTACACCTTGAACAACAACGAACATATAACCAAGAACTAGAGTAATACCTAACCAAAGATTAAACTGCTTTCTATTTCCGTTTTTGAGACCTAGATGCGCTATGTGAACTGTTAAACTTGAAGTCAGCAACAATACTGTGTTCCACAAAGGTAACCAGCCCAAAACTCCGCCCAAGCCTCCAGAGGCATAAGCTGTAGCTAATGACATGTCTTTTTCAGGTCCAGCAAAAACGGCCTGATCAGGAGTTATCATTAGAGGCCAAGTAGCTTCAAATCCTGGCCAAAGCATATTAGCAAGACCTTTTTCACCTTCACCACCCAGCCACGGAACTGCGAAATTTCTTATGTATGCCAATGCAAAAAAGAAGGCAAAGAAAAACATTACTTCTGAGAAAATAAACCAAGCCATACCATAAACATATGAATCTTTAAGCATAGGATTATTTAATCCTGCCTGATTTTCTTGAATTACTTGCTTAAACCAAAAGTACATTGTGGTCCACATCATGATGAATGACGCGATTAAAATAAGATAAGAGTTAGAGTCTTTCCCCATATCTATGACTGTATTGGCTGCTCCGATTATGAAGACCAACATTGTAATTGCCATGGCAAATGGCAATTTACTTGATTCTGGAACGTAATAGGCTTGTTGTGACATTTTCTCCCCTCTTATAAATTAGCTAATTCTTCTTTAGGTTGCACTCTGTCTGTAATATCAAACAAAGTATAGCCAAGACTTAAAGATCCAATCTCTTTTGGAAGCGCTGGATCGACTATGAACCTAACAGGCAGCTCTATGCTCTCTCCTGCTGCCAATACCTGCCTCTCAAAACAAAAACATTCAGTTTTATGGAAGTATTCCGCACCTCTACCAGGTGAGACACTAGGAATAACCTGACCTACCATTTCTTTATTTGTTGGATTGAAAAAAACAAAGTTTGCTTCATATTGATTGCCAGTAATAACCCTCATTTGAGATTTTTCTGAATCAAACTTCCATGGCATTGATTCATTGTTATGTGTCATAAATTGGACTAACAATTCTCTTTGTTCAGTTATTGCCAATGATTCCTGACTCAATGAACTTGGGCCAGTTACCTTTCCATTTAATCCAGTAATTTCACAAAATACGTCATACATTGGAACAAGCAGCCACCCGAATGCAAACATTCCTACAACGATGCCTGTCAAATTTCTTAATGTTTTCTTTGCTTCCAAACTATTTTACTTGTGGCTGAATAGTAAATGAATGATAAGGAGGAGGAGAACTTAAAGTCCATTCGAGACCTAATTCGCCTGCACCTTCCCAAACTTCAGGCTCGGCTTGTTTTCCAGCTCTAATAGTCTTAATAACTATAAATAAGAATAAAAGTTGTGTTAGTCCGAACATAAAAGCGCCAACACTTATCAAAGCGTTAAAATCAGCAAATTGCAATGCATAATCAGGGTATCTTCTAGGCATTCCTGCAAGTCCTACGAAGTGCATAGGGAAAAAAGTTACATTTACAGATATAAAAGTTAGCCAAAAATGTAATTTACCAAGGGTCTCGTCATACATGTTACCAGTCCACTTAGGAAGCCAATAATAGGCTCCTGCTATGATTCCAAAGAGAGCGCCTGGAACCAAAACGTAATGAAAGTGAGCAACAACAAAATAAGTATCATGATATTGGAAGTCAGCCGGAACAATCGCCAACATCAAGCCTGAAAAACCTCCAATAGTAAATAAGGCAACGAATGCTATTGAAAAAAGCATTGGTGTTTCAAAGGTAATAGAACCTCTAAACATAGTCGCTACCCAGTTGAAGACTTTAACGCCTGTGGGAATAGCTATTAACATAGTTGAATACATGAAAAATAACTCACCAGCTAGAGGCATGCCCACTGTAAACATGTGATGAGCCCATACAACAAAAGATAAAATAGCAATAGAGGCCATTGCATACACCATAGAAGAATAACCAAAGATTGGTTTTCTTGAGAAGGTTTCAATTATATGGGAGACAATACCAAAGGCTGGCAAAATCATTATATAAACTTCTGGGTGACCAAAGAACCAAAATACGTGCTGAAATAAAACAGGATCCCCACCACCAGCAGCATTGAAGAAACTTGTTCCAAAATTGATGTCCATTAACATCATAGTAACCACACCAGCGAGAACGGGCATGACAGCTATCAATAGATAAGCGGTAATCAACCAGCTCCAGACAAATAGAGGCATTTTCATTAGGGTCATCCCAGGAGCTCTCATATTAAATATTGTAGTGATTATGTTTATAGAACCTAGAATTGAAGAAACTCCCATAACGTGAACTGAGAAAATAAAGAAGTTAACCGTATTAGGTGCATATGTAGTTGATAAAGGAGCATAGAAAGTCCAACCAAAATTTGGTCCTCCTTCCGGCATAAATAAAGTAGAAAGCAAAATTCCAAAGGCCATAGGCAGCAACCAAAAACTTAAATTATTCAGTCTCGGCAAGGCCATATCAGGGGCTCCTATTTGCATTGGTAACATCCAGTTTGCAAGACCCACAAAAGCAGGCATTATTACCCCAAACACCATAATAAGACCATGATTTGTGGTCATCTGATTGAAGAATTCAGGTTGAACAATTTGCAATCCTGGCTGGAATAGTTCAGCTCTAATTACCATGGCCATGGCTCCACCTATAAATAGCATGATGAAACTAAACCATAAATAAAGTGTTCCTATATCTTTATGATTTGTTGTAAAGAGCCACCTAGAAAGTCCCTTAGCTGGTCCGTGATGTCCGTGATCATGTGTTTCTACTACTGTACTCATTATTTTATTCCTTTTTATAAATCTATTCTGTTTTTGTAAGCAACAATGTCTTGTGGAGTGACGATAACACCGTCACCATTTTCTCCGTTCGACCAAGCCTGCCTTGTGTAAGTTATGACCGATGCTATATCAACTTCACTATATGAGTCTCCAAAAGCAGCCATAGCTGAACCCTGCACACCTTCCATCAATATTTCTATATGCTTCTTACTGTCAAACATAGCTATTTGACTTCCATCTAGCGCTGGAAATACAGGAGGTATTCCTTTACCATTAATTTGATGGCATGCAGAGCAATTTGTAGCGTAAAAACCCTCACCTCTTTCCATCAACTCTTCTTTAGTCCAGACTTTAGAAGTTAGCATCCTTTCTTCTTCAGCAAGAGCCACCTTTGTAGCGATGAAGGCATCAAACTCTTCCCTTTCAACTGCTCTAACTACAACAGGCATAAAGGCATGTTTAATACCGCACAGCTCTGTACAGGCACCTCTAAAAATTCCTGGCTCTGGGACATTTGTCCATGCAGTGTTTATGAATCCCGGTATCGCATCTTGCTTTACAGCAAAATCAGGCACCCACCAAGAATGGATAACATCATTACCAGTTATCAAAAATCTTATCCTTGTATTTGTTGGTATGACTAAAGGCTCATCAACCTCTCTTAGATAAAACTCTCCTTTAGGCACTTCTCCATTTATTTGTTCTTGGCTTGTTGCTAAATTGCTGAAAAAACCTACTTCGTCTTCTAAATATTTATAGTGCCATTTCCATTGATGCCCGGTAATAAGAATATTAATTTCTCCTTCGGCATCATCATAGGCCTTAACCATGACTTGTGTTGAAGGAACAGCCATCCAGACCAGCACCAATGTTGCGGCTACAGTCCAACCTATTTCAAGCCAGAAGTTATCATCGAAATCTGCTGCGACAGCTCCTTTCGATTTTCTGTATTTAAATAGAGACCAAAACATTATTGAAAAAACTATGACTCCGATACCCACGCATATCCAGAATATGAGCATATGGAGTTCAAAGATGCTTTGACTTACCTCTGTTACGCCAACTTTCATGTTGTAGTCTGAGTCTTCAGAAAAAACAAGTGACGAAAACATAACAGGCATGACCATAAAGATGAACTTTGTGAAAACTTTTTTAATATAAGTCATTAAATTTTATATATTTGTTTTAAGGTGGGCGAACCGGAACAGCGGGCGTATTTTAAACTAATCAGTTTCTTCAAACAATAGCTTAAAGACAAAGAAATTAAAGAGGGTTTTGCTTACAAAATAAGGTTATGAAAGTAGCTCTATATCAAAATCAGTATCAGGAACTTCTTTTGTCCATATTTGAAAGCTTAAGGCCGCCTGCTCTATTAACATTCCAATACCGTCATAACAATTTTTTGAACCACGGGACAAAGCTAAATTCATGAACGGAGTATTTGAAGTGGCATAAGAAAGATCATAGACACTTGGGTGACTGGAAAAGATATTAGGTGGTAATTTCATGCCTTGATCTAAGACTCCTGCAGATGAGGTGTTAATAATCAAGTCTGGCTCGAAGTCTATTTCTGCCGATAAAGGAATGGATTTCATAACCCTACCGGGAGAAGAAAATCTATCTGCAAGGTACTCGGCTCTTTCAGGAGTTCTGTTGGATATAGTAATGCTCTCTGGATTATTTCTAAGTAGAGCTGGAATTATTGCTTTTGCAGACCCGCCCGCTCCTAAAAGGAGAATCTTGGCATCCTTGACATCTATCTCTTTATTTAAAAGGTCTTTCATTAAACCCCTTCCGTCTGTTGTGTCTGCACATATTGATCCATCTTCCATCCAAAGCGTATTAACAGATTCACATAAGACTGAATCATCAGATAAAGAATCCGCAAACTTGAAGGCGGACTCCTTATGAGGCAGAGTTACATTCAGACCATCATACCCTTCGTCAAATAACTGTTTGACTCTGGTTGTAAATTCCACCTCTTCTACTTTCAGGGCTTCATAGCTAATCTTTATTCCAAGGCTTTCTGCAAACAGGCTATGTATTTTTGGGGATAGAGAGTGTTCGATTGGACTTCCTATAACAGCAAATTTTTTTAATTCTTTCATAACTATCTCACGATGAAATCTGTAACAACATCCTGGATTGTAGACGGTCTCTTTAAGTCACCTAGGCGTCCTTTTAATATCTTAACATCTGGAAAAACATCCGCGATTTCTCTCTCTCCTGTAAGGGTTGGCAGGCCTTCTTTATTAGCAGAAGTAGAAATTATGGCTCCTCCAAAACCCTCGCACAGTTCACAAACAATCTCATGACTGCTTAGCCTTAAAGCCACTTTATCATTAGATCCTATTATTAGAGTGCTTACACCTTGCTTAGAAGGTACCAGCCAAGTATGAGGACCAGGCCATTTGGTCATTAATTTTGCTTTATATTCTTCAGCAAATGCATATTCATTAAATTGTTCAAATCTCGAGCCCAGAAGAATCAGCCCTTTATTAGAGGATCGCTCCTTAAGATCGAGTATCTTTTTTACCGCTTCGAGATTATTGGGATCACATCCTAGACCCCAAACTCCTTCCGTGGGGTAGGCTATTAATTCTCCAGATTTTAAATGTTCAATGATCGAACCGAGCGAGTACATGGCCTAGGAATCAGCCAATTTTTTGTTTGAAGCTTTAATAGCCTCAACACCATCCTCTCTAACTTTTAATAAACTATTTCTAATTGATTCAGATTCAACTCCCAGTATCTGAGCCGCCAAGTAAGCAGAATTTATTGCTCCTGCTGACCCGATAGCAACAGTTGCAACAGGTATGCCTTTTGGCATTTGCACAGTAGATAGAAGAGCGTCCATTCCGCTTAAAGGTCCCCCGTCTCCCGGAACACCAATAACCGGTAACACAGTTTTAGAAGCTACAGCTCCAGCTAAATGAGCAGCCAAACCTGCCATCGCTATAAAAACCTTAGTTCCTCCCGCTTCACATTCTCGAACATGGGTTTCAAGCAATTCAGGGGTCCTATGAGCCGAGAGAACCTGAATTGAATTAGATATTGATAAAGAATCCAGTGTTTCAGAGCTTTTATTGGCTAAGGTTAAGTCTGATTCAGATCCTATTAGTATTGATACAGTTACAGTCACAATTTCCTCCTAAACAAAAATTGTATACTAAAATATCAAAAATTAAATCATGGCATTATTAAAAGTTTTACTATTTCCTGATCCTAGACTGAGAACAGTAGCAGAACCTGTTACACAATTTGATGACAGTCTTAAGCAAATAACAAATGATATGCTGGAGACCATGTATGAGGGTTCTGGAATAGGCTTAGCTGCAACACAAGTGAATGTTCATAAAAGAATTATTGTCATAGATATAAGTGAGGATAAGGATAATCCTTTAATTTTAATTAACCCCAAATTGAAAAAAATAGTTGATTCTGAAAAGGTATCCCACTCTGAGGGCTGTCTATCTGTGCCCGGTTTTTATGAAGAATTGTCCAGACCACGCTCAGTAGAGATAGCTGCATTTAATTTAGAAGGAGAAGAGATGAATATAATAACGGATGATTTATTATCAGTTGTTATTCAACATGAAATGGATCACTTAGATGGAAAAATGATGGTTGATTTCATTTCAAATATTAAAAGAGAGATGATTAGAAAAAAGCTCAATAAAGCTAAAGGTATATAAAAGGTCATGAAAATTGTTTTTGCTGGCACGCCAGATTTTGCAACAGAACATCTAAAGATGATAATAGGATCTCATCATGAGATTTCATGTGTATTAACTCAGCCTGATAGAAAATCAGGTAGAGGTAAGAAAGTTAAATTTTCGCCTGTCAAAGAATTAGCCCTTCATAAAAACATTCCAGTTTTTCAGCCCGCCAATCTCAAAGAAGAAGGTACATTAAATATGCTTAAAAAATTAAAACCAGATCTAGTCTTGGTTGTGGCATATGGCCTTTTAATTCCCAAAAATATATTAGATATTCCTAGACATGGCTGCATTAATGTTCACGCTTCAATATTACCTAAATGGAGAGGGGCTTCGCCTATGGAGTATTGTCTGCTAAATGGAGACAAGAAATCTGGCATTAGTTACATGCAAATGTCAGAAGGTTTGGATGAAGGTCCCGTATATCAGATCCATGAATGCGGAATTGAAATACAAGATAATCTAAGAACTCTTGAAGAAAAGCTCATAGGCTTAAGTGAGAAGAATTTATGCGAATTTCTTAATCTTATAGAATCTGAAAGTATTGAAGCCAAAAATCAAAACGATAACGAAGCAAGCTTTGCTCCTAAGATAACTAAAGAAATGCTCCAGATTGATTGGGCAGAAGACGCAAAAAAAATTATCAGCAAAATAAATGCCTTCTACTCTAAATATGGTGCTTATTTCTTACTTGGTGATAAAAGAATAAAAATTCATAAGGCCAAAGAATATAAACAAGATCAAAATCTAAAACCGGGTCATATAGAGTCAACTGATGATGGGATGATAATCTTTTGTAGGGCAGGTAGCGCTATATTAATTGAAGATATACAAATGGAAGGGAAGAATATTGTTTCAGGACAAGAGTTCATATCTGCCTACAGAGACATTATTGAAGATAACAAATAAATTTAATTAAGCTTCCAATAACTATTTTCTATTCGAAAAATAAGACTATAATCAAAGAAAAATTGTCTTACATATACTTTTGAAAATAGTCATTTTGGGGGCCGGAGCTGTAGGTAGCACGCTTGCTAACCTGTTGTCTCAAGAAAATGACCTTACCATTATCGATAACGATTCCGTAAAACTTCATAAACTCGAAGAAGAGGCTGACATAAGAACTGTTCTCGGCGGTGCCTCTTATCCAAATATACTTGTTAATGCCGGCATTAAAGATGCCGATATGGTCGTTGCTGTAACAGGCAGCGATGAAACCAACTTGGTGGCATGTCTTATTTCCAAGGTTCTAAATGAATCCGTAAAGACTATTGCGAGAGTAAGAGAAATCTCCTATCTCAAAGGAAAAACAAAAGAAGCGATGGAGTCAGGCAAAATTCCTGTAGATGTTCACATCAGTCCAGAGCAACTAATAACTGATCATATTGAAGGATTAATTGAAGTTCCAGGATCATTGCAAGTAATGGAATTTGGGGAAGGTCAATTAAATCTCGTTGCAGTGAAAGCTGTTGAGGGAGGTCCTATGATTGGTCATGAGATAGGTGATCTAAAAAAACATATGCCTAAAGTTGATTCCAGGGTGGCGGCTATTTTTAGAGAAGGAACCTCAATAATACCTACGGGGCAAACGACCATAAGGGCTGAGGATGAAGTTTTCTTTATTTCGAAGAAAGGCGAAGCATCTAAAGTAGTCAATGAAATGAGAAAGAAAGAAGAGCCTTATAAGAGTGTAATGATTGCTGGAGGAGGAAAAATAGGCAGCAGACTTGCCAAAAGAATTGAGAATGTACATAGAGTAAAAATTATTGAATCAGATCACGAAAGAGCAAAAAGATTATCTGAAAAACTTGAACAATCAATTGTTCTTGAAGGTAACGTGTGTGATAAACATCTTCTCTATGATGAAAATATTGAAGGAACAGATGTATTTGCAGCTGTAACAAATGATGATGAAGCAAATGTAATGTCATGCCTCCTGGCAAAGGACATGGGTGCACACAAAGTTGTCGCATTAATCAATAATCCAGCTTATGTAGATTTAGTCCAAGACAAGGGTATAGATATAGCAATTACACCTTCTCTGATAACAATAGGAACTTTTCTAGCCGAGATTGAAGGTAAGGATGTAGTTAAAGTTCACTCATTAAGAAGAGGAGCTGCTGAGGCCATAGAAACAATTGCCAAGGAATCACCAACAGGCAAACAAAGCAGTATAGGTAAAGAGCTTGGAGAAATATCCCTTCCCGAAGGTGCAACCATAGGTGCCTTAATAAGAGATAATAAAGGGAAAATAGCGCATGATCATGTGCATTTGAGGGAGAACGATCATGTTATAGTATTTTTAACAGATAAAACTGCCATCAAACAAGTAAAAGAAATCTTTTCGCCCTCGTAACATGAAACTCCCTTATACCACTAGGATTTTAGGAACCCTCCTGATGTTATTTAGTGCTGCCCAGCTATTTCCTGGGTTTCTTGCGTATTTCTTTGAAGAAAAAGATCTAGTAAAAGCCTTTATAACAACCGGTTTCATAACTTTCTCAATAGGCTTTCTTCTTTTTTTCTTTGCTTCAAAAAAAAATGGAGACCTGAGAACAAAAGATGGTTTCATAATAACAATTTTTTTCTGGACAGTACTAGGATTTTTTGGATCAATTCCATTCTATTTAGCGAACTTAGGCGGAATTAGCTACATTGATTCTTTGTTTGAGTCCATTTCAGGCCTAACTACCACTGGCGCTACTGTGTTTATAGGCTTAGATGAAATGCCCAGATCACTATTATTCTACAGACAATCCCTACAATGGCTTGGCGGAATGGGAATTATTGTACTGGCTGTGGCTGTCTTGCCCTTACTTGGCGTAGGGGGTATGCAATTATACAAGGCGGAGACTCCCGGGCCTTTAAAAGATGCAAAACTTACGCCGAGAATAACCGAAACTGCAAAGGCCTTGTGGTTTGTATATCTTACGATGACTTTTGCATGTGCAGTTTTATATAAAATTTTCGGTATGAATTGGTTTGATGCTGTTTCGCATGCATTTTCTACAGTTTCTATTGGAGGTTTTTCTACTCATGATGAGAGCTTTGCTTTCTTTGAAAGTACATCGCTAAGATGGATTGCGATTATATTTATGGTAATTTCTGGAGTAAATTTTGCCCTGCACTATCTTGCTTGGACAAAAAAACGGTTATTTCATTATTTTTATGACTCAGAGGTAAAACTTTATCTATCGCTACTTGCCACTACAGCACTCATAACATATTTAACTCTCTATTTTAGCGAAAATTTCTATGACAACATGGTTGTTGAGAGTATTTTTCAAGCGGTATCTATTGGAACAACTACAGGGTTTCTTACATCTAACTACTCAAACTGGCCATTGTTTGTTCCTATTATGTTATTAACAGTAGCATTTATTGGTGCTTGTGCTGGATCTACGGGAGGAGGCATAAAGGTAATCCGTGCTTTAATATTAATAAGACAGGGCACAAGTGAAATTACGAAATTAATCCATCCAAATGCTGTTGTAACAATAAAATTTGGAAAAAAAACATTAGATCCAAGAGTTTCAGAGTCGGTTTGGGGTTTTTTTGCTGTTTATGTTGCAACTTTTTTGATACTACTTATGATCTTGTTGTCTCAAAATAATGATTTTTTAACTGCATTCTCTGCTGCTGGTGCAACTTTAAACAACCTTGGGCCTGGCCTTGGGGCTGTATCTGAGAATTACCGAGATATTACAGATATCTCAAAAATAGCATTATGTGCATCAATGTTACTTGGTAGGCTAGAAATTTTTACTCTTTTATTAATTTTTACACCTGCTTTCTGGAGAAGTTAAGCAACATATGTCACTTTCCTTTGTTCTTTACAGCTTATTGCTTAAAATTCTAGAAACTACACCCTATAAAATACTGTTTTTCTTAGGCGCTTGTTTAAGCTTTATCCTTTATGTGATTCCAAACAACCACAAGAATATTACCTTAGCTAACCTAAGACATGTTTTTCCAACTAAAGATAAAAAAGAGATTGGCCTATTGCTTAAAGAAAGCCTCTTCCATAGCTCTATGGCATTTCTAGAAAGTGGGTTGGTCTGGGGTAAGAAATTACTCAAGAACCAGGATAAATTTATCGAAATAGTTAACTATCAATCAGTTGAAAGATCTTTAGAGTCAAGACAGGGTGTCCTTCTTTTCACTCCGCACCTTGGAAATATTGAGGTTTTGATAAATCATCTTGGTGCTACTACGAATTGCACTGTCCCCTACACAAGACCAAAGAATAAATCACTAGATAAGATAATGAAGGCCTCTAGAAATAGAGCCGGGGTTAGCATGGTTGATACTAATGTTTCAGGAATTAAGCAAATGTTGTTGGCACTAAGGGAGGGCAACGTAGTTGCCATTGCCTCTGATCAGGTACCAAAAAAGGGGGCAGGCCTTTTATCAAAGTTTTTTAACCAAGACTGTCTTTCGATGACACTGTTAACCAAACTCCAGCAGAAAACTGATTGTTCTGCGCACCTGATGTATTGTGAAAGAAAACTAAATGGCGAAGGTTTTATAATTCATTTTGGAAATAAAATTGATCTCTCAGAAGATCTTCAAGAAGGTGTAGATAAAATGAATTGCGAGTTTGAAAAATGTATAATGAAGATACCAGGTCAATATTCTTGGGAATATAAGAAATTTAAGAATACTGAGTCAAGATATATATATTAAAGGTAAATTAACAATAGTAAGCACTCACTAACTCTATGAATAATCACACTATGGAAGACCTTGTTTCTCTGTGTAAGAGAAGAGGTTTCATATTCCAATCTAATGAAATATATGGGGGTCTTCAGGGGCTTTATGATTATGGTCCTCTAGGCGTTGAGTTAAAAAATAATCTCAAAAGTGCCTGGTGGAAATCTATGATTTATGACAGAGAGGATGTTGAAGGGATCGATACTTCAATACTAACTAATCCTATGGTTCTAAAATATTCTGGTCATGAGGAAACATTTTCTGATCCATTAATAGATTGTAGGGATTGTAATGCAAGGTGGAGAGCTGATCACATAAGTGATAACAAATGCCCGGGGTGTGGGTCTTCAGATTTAACAGATCCTAGGCCTTTTAATTTAATGTTTAAAACAAGTGTTGGACCTGTTGAAGATCGCAACTCTTTTGCCTATTTAAGACCTGAAACTGCCCAAAATATATTTACTAATTTTAAAAATGTCTTGGACTCAACTCCACACCCTCTTCCCTTTGGGATAGCTCAAATGGGAAAAGCTTTTAGGAATGAAATTACCCCAAGAAATTTCATATTTAGGGTTCGTGAATTTGAACAAATGGAATTAGAGTTCTTTGTAAAACCTGGTGAAGACGAAGAATGGCATAAAAAATGGACAGATATAAGAATTCAATGGTGGCAGGACCAAGGAATAAAAAGAGAAAATCTAGAGCTTTATCACGTTCCTTCAAATGAACTGTCTCATTACTCAAAAGCAACCGTAGATATAATGTATAAGTATCCTCACGGTATAGAAGAACTTGAAGGCATTGCCAATAGAACTGATTTTGATCTAGGATCACATACAAAAGGACAAAAGGACCTAAATTTAACTTCTAATGTGATGGAGAATACGAGATCTAACGCTAAATTAGCCATTCAAGATCTTGAAACTAAAGAGTGGGTTGTTCCATACGTCATAGAGCCGTCCGCTGGAGTTGATAGGGGGTTTTTAGCCCTTTTAAATGATGCGTATAGTGTGGAAGAGCTTGAAAATGGTAAAGAAAGAACTGTTTTAGCCTTAAAACCACATATTTCTCCTATTAAAGTAGCTGTAATACCCCTAAAAAGAAATGACAAAGATATTGTGGCTAAATCGATAGAATTGAAGAATAGACTACAGAGATCCTTGACGGGTAGAGTCTTGCTAGAAAATACAGGTAATATCGGTAAAAGTTATAGAAAACACGATGAAATAGGTACACCTGCTTGTATCACCGTCGATTTTCAGACTCTTGAAGATAAAACAATTACAGTTAGAGATAGAGATTCTATGGATCAAAAAAGAGTCAATTTAGAAGAAGTTAACGCTTTTTTATCAGAAAATTACTCTATTTAAACGAAAATGAAAGATATAGTTGTCTTAGATAGAGATGGCGTCATAAACGTTGATCTGATGACCTATGTAACGCGACCTGAAGATTTTGAACCTATCAAGGAAAGTTTGGATGCGATAGCGCTTCTAAATAAGAAAGGCTACAGAATTGCCATAGCTACCAATCAGGCCTGTATAGAGAAAGAAATAATTTCTGACTCAGATTTATCGTTAATTCATGATTATATGGAAGACCTCTTAAGGAAAGTTGGTGGAGAAATAGACTATATAGCCTATTGTCCTCATTCTCCGGAGAGTTTCTGTAAATGCAGAAAACCTGAAGTAGGTCTTCTTGAAGAGATAGAAGATTCTCTAAATATTTCCCTGAAGGGCAAGTATTTTATAGGAGATAAAGAATCAGACATACTTGCAGGAAGAAATCACGGATGCGTGCCTCTTTTAATTAAAAAGGGCGGTTATGGTGAAAAGGTTGTTGGCACGAATAACAGCCCTCCTCCAGAAAATTGCTTTGATAATTTAATGGAAGCAGCGAAATACATTATAAATAAACAGTGATCTATCTTAGATCTGGAATTTTTTACTTGGGATATATAAGTTCTGGTGTCCTTGCAAGTATTCTTGCCTGCCTCATAGGTCCTTTTTTAAGTCTAAACAAAAGATTAAAACTTTTTTCTCTTTGGCCCAGATTTGCAAATTGGTTCCTTCAGTTAACCTGCAATATAAAAGTTGAGATAATAGGACAAGAGAACTTACCTGATGAACCCTGCGTTATAGTTTCCAATCATCAAGGACAGTGGGAAACTTTTTCTATGCAGTATTTATTTCATCCACTTTGTACTCTTTTAAAGCGCGAACTGTTATTTATTCCTTTGTGGGGCTGGGCTATGAAGATGTTAAATCCTATTGCCATTGATAGAAGCAGGCCTAAAGATGCTCTGATTCAAACTCTCGAGCAAGGATCTGATAGGTTGAACGATGGCATGTTTGTATTGTTTTTTCCAGAAGGAACTAGAGTTCAAGCGGGAAGAGTTGGTAAATATGCGAGGAGTGGATTTGAGCTAGCAAAACAAAACAACGTTAAGGTGATTCCATTATGTCATAACTCAGGCGACTGCTGGCCCGCCCATAAATTTATAAAAAAACCTGGGACAATAAAACTTCACATAGGTGGTGCTTTTTATGTCAGAGACTCCAAAAAGTCTGCAAACGAGGTAAGAATGTGGGTAGAGAAAAAACTTAGCTCCTAGATAACTGCATTTATACGTCTAAATTAACAACAAGCTTTGCATTCTCGTCTATAAATTCCTTTCTTGGCTCCACCTCATCTCCCATGAGGGCATGAAATAATTCATCTGCCGCAATAGCGTCTTCTATACCTACCTGGCCTAATATTCTCATATCAGGATTCATCGTCGTATCCCATAGTTGCTCAGCATTCATTTCACCCAAGCCTTTATACCTTGATTTAGTAAAAGACCTCTCTGAAATTAAGAGGACTTCTTCTAAAGCATGGGCAAAATTATCTACACCGATTTGCTTGCCGTTTATTTCAAAATAGCTATCTTGATTAAACATATCACTCATGTCAGATCCGTGATTTGCGATGTCCTTATAGGCCTTTGAATTAAAAAATGCCTTATTTAAATTCCAGTCAGATTGAGTTCCGTGCTTTACTAAATCTACTATTGGCTCTAAGTCTCCAGATTCTGTTTTGTCTAAACTACTTTTCCATGCGGAGCCTTGTTCAGCATTTTCGTTTAAATATTTTTCTAGACTACCACACCATTTTTTCAGCTCTTTCTCATCCTCTAAACTCTTGATTATTGGTGCATGTTTAATACCCTCTAATAATTCTAATGGGTATATATGTGTTAACCCTTTGACTACGTTTTGAATTTTTTCATGTTGTGAAATAAATTTGCCCAAAGCTTGCCCTGTTATGGACTCTCCTTTCTTGTTCAAAACAAGTTTTGCGTCATCTAGAATCTCTGCAACCAAGAGCTCTCTTAACTCAGCGTCATCTTTGACGTAGGTTTCTTGTTTACCTTTCTTTAATTTATAGAGGGGAGGTTGTGCAATGTAGATATAACCCTTTTCGATGAGTTCAGGCATCTGTCTGTAAAAAAGCGTAAGTAGAAGTGTCCTAATATGTGATCCATCTACATCAGCATCTGTCATTATGATTATTCTGTGGTATCTGAGTTTTTCTTCTTTCCACTCTTCTCCCTTTATTCCGCATCCAAGGGCAGTAATTAAAATAACTATTTCTTCTGAAGATAAAACTTTATCTAACCTGGCCTTTTCCACATTTAAGATCTTCCCTTTCAGGGGTAGAATTGCTTGAAAATGCCTATCCCTTCCTTGTTTAGCAGATCCTCCCGCCGACTCACCCTCTACAAGATAGACCTCACTTTTTGCAGGGTCCTTCTCCTGGCAATCAGATAATTTTCCTGGCAATCCTCCGCCTTCAAAAACACCCTTTCTTCTTGTTAGCTCTCTTGCTTTCCTTGCAGCTTCTCTTGCCCTAGCTGCTTCAATTATTTTTGTTGCAACTAACTTTGCTTCTGCTGGATTTTCCAACAAATATTCAGTTAAGGCCTTATAGACCTCTTGTTCAACTACAGGTCTGACTTCAGATGAGACCAGCTTATCTTTTGTTTGAGAAGAAAATTTAGGATCAGGAACCTTTACAGATACAACCGCAACCAAGCCCTCTCTAGCATCGTCTCCTGAGGTTGAAATTTTTTCCTTATTATTCATTCCCTCTTTTTCCATGAAGTTGTTGAGGGTTCTAGTAAGGGCGGTTCTAAAACCAACTAGATGTGTTCCGCCGTCTCTTTGTTTGATGTTATTGGTATAGCATTGAATGTTTTCCTGATAACCATCATTCCATTGCAATGACACTTCTGTGGTTATCCCATCTTTTGATTCCTTAACAAAATGAAAAATTGAATTTACAGTTGTTCTTTTGTTGTTTATAAACGCAACAAATTCAGCCAGCCCGCCTTTATGCATAAACTCTGTTTTCTTAGAGGTTCTATCGTCCTCAAGAACTATTTTTAAGCCTGAATTTAGGAACGAAAGCTCCCTGAGCCTAGCTTCTAAAATTTCATACTCAAAAAGAATATTGGTAAATGTGGTTACCGAGGGAACAAACATTACTTCGGTTCCGGTTTTATCTGTTTTTCCTGTAACCTTAAGTTTGCTTTTCGGAGCTCCATCGGAATAATCTTGTTCGTGAATTTTTCCGCCTCTATAGATCGTTAACTTTAAATCTTGCGATAAAGCGTTTACTACAGAGACACCCACACCATGAAGTCCGCCAGAAACTTTGTAAGAGTTATCATCAAACTTTCCGCCAGCGTGCAGCTTGGTCATGACCACTTCCGCAGTAGACATGCCCTCTTCGTGCATATCTGTAGGGATTCCTCTTCCATTATCAGAAACCGATACACAATCATCAGCCTTAATTGTGACAATGATTTCATCACAATGTCCTGCTAAGGCCTCATCTATTGAGTTGTCTACGATTTCGTAGACCATGTGATGTAATCCTGTGCCATCATCTGTATCACCAATGTACATCCCGGGCCTTTTCTTAACAGCCTCTAAGCCTTTTAAGACGGTGATACTTGAAGAATCGTAGGAATCTTCTGGAGATTTAATATTTTTTTTAGGCGCTTTAGAAGGAGAGGGTTTTTTCTTGGTGGGCATCCACCTATTTTAATATAAATTTAGATATTAATCTGCGTAAAGTTAGTCAATTTCTTTAATGAACTATGAATTTCATCGCCTTCAATTCCAGTAAGGATTATTTGATTATTTATCTTGAGAATCTCTTCAAGAATCAGTGTGAGATTTTTGTTATCTAATTCAGAGCCCAAGTCGTCTACCATTAGAATAATTTCAGTATTCTTAAGATCGTTTAGCAAGCTATGATTAGACAAAAATATCAATAAAATCAATATCTTAAGTTGACCTCTAGAAAGATTTGATGAAGCTTTTTTATTATTTATATTGAAAGTAAAGTCCATTCTATGTGGGCCTTTAGAGGTATACCCTAAAGCCATATCTCGCTCCAAGCAGCCCTGAAGAGACTCATCAAGCTTTTTTGTTCTCTCCCATCCTTTAGAGAAGTTAACATCCAAACCCTCCAGAAAGTGAAATGATTTTTCAGAAATGGAGTCTTCTATATAAATTTTTACATATTTCTTAAATGATTTAAAAAAATCATATTGCATTAAGCTTAAATCCAAACCAATTGCGGAGACTTCTTTTGTCCATAAAGCTATTGCCGAATTATCATTTTTATTTTTAAGGGATCGGTTACGCTGTTTCAGAGCTTTTTGATATTTTGTATAAATTTTTTGAGCTTCAGGTTTCACGTGAAACATTAACTCATTAAAATAATCTCTTCTGATGTCTGGCTCTCCATCGATCATCTTTAAATTCCTGGAAAGAACAGCCTGAAGGTAAAAAAGATCTTCTTTTTTTACTTTCTTGTTGTCTAATGATCTACTCGATACAAGCCTTCCATCATGATTATTAGTTGCATTTAAGTGGAGCTCTTTATCTCTAAGAAGTCCCCTGGCTAAGAGAGAATAAGACTTCTCATCGTCCCTTATGCAGTCTTTAGTATCTTTTTCTCGGAAAGACTTACCCGTTAATAATATATTTAGAGATTCTAATAGCGTGGTCTTTCCAGAACCATTCTTACCTAAAATTAAGTTTGTGCCTTCAGTGAAGACAAAAGAATGTTCTTGAAATAACCTAAAATCTTTTAATTGTAACCTCTGAAGAGGCATTAGAGCCTCATGGGCATGATGACGTAAACATCATCCTCTGAGTTAGATTCTTTGATAATGCAACTGGAGTCCTCTCCATAAAATTCAAAATGTACTATTTCACTTTCTATTGAATTAAGTACATCTAACAAATAACCTATATTGAAACCAACTTCAAGGTCCATGCCCTTGTAGTCAACCTTGAGAATTTCTTCGGCAGATTCCTGTTCTGGATTATTTGCTGTCAATTTCAGCTCACCTTCACTTAATTGAAATCTTACTCCTCTATATTTTTCATTTGAGAGCACAGAAGCTCTACTAAGGGCCGATTGGAGAAGTTCTTTGCTAATTTCAAGTGGCAGTGGCTCTCCAGTAGGGAAAACTTTATCATAATCAGGGTATTTTCCATCTATCAGCTTACTAGAGAAGCTTAAATTCTGTGTTTTAACGTCAACGTAGGACGGTCCTATCATAAGCTCTACGGGATCTTCACCTGTAGATAGGAGTTTAGATAATTCCAAAACCGCCTTTCTGGGGAGAATATTTCTAACATCTAGATCTCCGGCATTTGATTTTGCAGAAGAATAAGCAAGCCTATGACCATCTGTTGCTACACCATTTATTTTATTACCTTCAAGCTCTAGTAACATGCCATTTAAGTAGTACCTAACATCTTGAGATGCCATAGAAAACGAGGTTTTTGAAAGTATTCTTTTGAGCACACCGGATTGAATGGTTACAGGAGTTTGTTCTTCGTTAATTTCAATCTCAGGGAAGTCATCAGCAGAAATAGTTGCGAAATCAGCATGGAAATTATTTGAGCTTACTGTTAATTTTCCGTTAGCAAGAGAAAAACTAACATTCTCACCTTCAGGTAAAGATCTGCATAATTCAGACATTTTTCTAGCAGATACAGTTGTTTCGCCCTCTTCTTGTATGTCTTTTAATTCAGAGTAAGTTTTTATTTGAATTTCAAGATCTGTAGCCGTTACTTCTAGTTTTCCATCAACGATCTTGAGTCTTAAGTTTGCTAAAATAGGTATAGTCTGCCTTCTTTCAGCTACAGCAGCAGCATTTTGAAGAGAATCAACAATCTGTGCTTTTTCCGTAATAAATTTCATAGTTCTATTATATAGTTAAAACCCTTAAAAGCTTTCTATAATCCTCTTCTATGTCCAGGTTGGATCTTCTCAACTCATTAATCTTTTTGCATGCGTGTATTACGGTGGTGTGGTCTCTGCCCCCAAAAGACTCACCTATCTCGGGTAAGCTGTAGTTTGTAAGTTCTTTGGCTAAGAACATAGCCATTTGCCTCGGCCTTGCCACCGATCTGCTTCTTCTTTTTGAAAGAATATCACTTAACTTAATATTGTAATAATCAGCTGTTGTTTTTTGGATGTTATCAACACTTACCTGTCTAGCCTGTATTGCCAGTAAATCCTTTAAGGAGTCTTTTATTAGCTCTACAGATATAGAACGTCCCGTAAAATTGGAATTAGCTATAACTCTCTTCAGAGCCCCTTCTAGCTCTCTGACGTTGGATTTAACTTTTTGTGCTATAAAAAATGCTGATTCATCATTTAGCTGTTGATTCATGGATTGAGCTTTTTTTAACAAGATAGCGACTCGTGTCTCTAATTCAGGAGGCTCAATTACAACTGGCAAACCCCACCCAAGCCTGGATTTCAACCTGTCTTCTAAACCATCTATTTCCTTAGGATACCTATCGCAAGTGAGAATCATCTGACTGCCCTGCTCTAATAAAGAATTAAAAGTATGAAAAAGCTCTTCTTGAGACTGTTCTTTCTTGGCAAAGAATTGAATGTCGTCGATAAGCAATGCATCTAAAGATCTATAATACTGTTTAAATTCGCTAATTGCTCCTAACTGAAGTGATTTTACCATATCACTCACGAACTTCTCTGAATGTACATATGATATTTTCTTAGAAGGATCCTTTCTTAAAAGTTCATTTCCAACAGCATGCATTAGATGGGTTTTGCCTAAACCTACTCCACCGTATATAAAGAGTGGATTGTATGAATTCTTTAATCCATCCCCGATTTGCCTAGAAGCAGCAAGTGCTATGTTATTAGATTTGCCTTCAACAAAAGTGTCAAAAGTAAATCCTTCAATTAGATTACTTTTTTTAGGCGATCTGGGCTCTTCTTTAGTAGTTTGATGAGCGGAATTAGAGCTTACATCTATAGTTTCAGCTACGTTTGGCTTATCGTGATAGTCTATAAAGATTTCAAAATTCAGGTTTAGGTCTCTATTGCTTGTTATAGCAGATATCCTTTCTTTTATCGTTAGACCATAGTTGTCCTCAACCCAGTCAGAAATAAACTTATTTGGTGCTAAAACACTGTAAGAAAGGGGTGTTGAGCCATTATTCTGTTCTAGCGTTAAGGGTGCTATCCAGGTAGAATACTCCTCTATAGGCAAGTCTCTTTCTAATGTTTTTTTGCATTCTCCCCAAAAGTGTAGTTCTGTCATACCTCAAGAGTATATATAAATTATGAAAGTTATCCACAGAATAAAAATAGATATTTATTGTGGATAACATGTTAATATGTTGTAGTAATCTTTTTGCTTGTCTTAATCTTGCAAAAACTCTATTATGCGCAACCGAATTACCTTTTAAGTACTATGAAAAGAACATATCAACCAAGCAAAATAAAAAGAGCCAGAACACATGGTTTTCGCACTAGAAATTCTACCTTGGGTGGAAAAAAAGTACTGAGCAGTAGAAGGAAAAAGGGGAGGCTTTCTCTAACGGTTTAAATGAGCCTCAAGCGCTCTATAAGTTCAAAAGAAGGTTTTAAAGAAATCTTCTCATCCCCAGATCAAAAATTCTCTACAAAAAATATCCTCGTACTATCCAAGTGCAATAATTTAGGTTTTGCAAGGATAGGTGTGGCGATAAGAAAAAAAGACACGAAACTTGCAGTAGATAGAAATAATATAAAAAGAAAAATAAAGGGAAGTTTTAGGTCAAAGGTCTTAGAATTACCTCACAGAGATTTTGTTGTCTATGTAAAGAGAAATCTAAATGACAAAGAGCCTGATCTAAAAGAGGACCTTAAAATGATTTGGAATAAATTTTGCAAGTAAAAATGATAAAAAATATGTTCATTAAAACCATTAAAACTTATCAAAAGTTTTTGAGTCCCTTGCTCGGACAAAACTGTAGATTCCACCCAACTTGTTCACAATACGCCATAGAGGCCTTAGACGCTCATGGTATTTTTTATGGTCTATTTTTGTCCTTAAAAAGGATAGTCAGATGCAACCCCTGGGGGGGTAGTGGAATAGACAATGTGCCAACCGGAGAAAGACATGGATGTAATTAAAACCTCTCTTATTATAGCTATTGCAATAACTGCATACTATCTACTTATGCAGTGGCCTCAAGAGCCGCTAAATCAGATAAGCGAAAATTATAATTCCAATAATGAAATACCTATAAATGATAGTGAGTATTTACAAACTAAACCGGCTTCTTCTTTAAATGACTCTCCAAGCCTAAGTGCCATGTCGAGGATTGGCGAGGCTACGGAAGATAATATTGATGAGCCCAAAGGTGAGATATTTACCATAGAAAATGAAGATATTTTTCTAGAGGTTGATGCTACTTCAGGTAAGATTTTTAGGTCTATGTTTAAAGACATTAAGGTCTCCTTGGGTTCGGAAAGTCCCCTGCCTTTGCTTGGAGCTGATGGAAAAAATTCTTACTTTGCCAATAGTGGATTTATTAATGAAGAGGAGAACTCCTATATCTACCCCAACTTTACGAACTCATTTTCTACTTCTAATAATGACGGATCTACGACGTTCACCTTAACCGGTGAAAATGATGGTTTATTCACAACCAAAGAAATTACTTTGGCGAGAAGTGGTTACGAGATAATCGTAGAAGACAAAATAACATCAAGCAATAATCAACCGAACAAGAATGTGATTCCCTATGCGGTAATTGAAACAGAGGCGCCCCGACAAAAGGATCTTGGTTTTTTTAGCCCTGAAAGGTTTGCATACCATGGTCCTGTTTTTTCTACTGCTGAAGAAAAGTATGAAAAATATGGCTTTGATGATTTGGTAGATGATGCCTATTCACAAACATCAAAAGAGGGTTGGGTGGCCATTATCCAGCACTACTTTTTGGCTGCATGGGTTCCTGAGCAACAAGAAGATAGTAAGCTGCAGGGGAGGTACACATCAAGCAACGACAGGTATTCTGTTGGATATACTGGAGAAGTGAAGCTTTTGAGGTCTGGAGGTAGTGTATTTTATAAAAATACTTTATATGTTGGGCCGAAATTACCAGAACAACTCACTGAAATACAAGAAAACCTTAGTTTAACTGTAGATTATGGGTTTTTATGGTGGCTCGGTAAGCCCATGTATTGGCTTTTGGACCTAGGAAACTCTATATTTAATAATTGGGGCCTTGCAATAATATTTCTCACTGTTGTTATTAAGTTGCTTACATGGCCGCTTTCTGCAAAAGCCTATGTCTCTATGGGAAATTTAAGAAAATTACAGCCCAAAATGGCTCTTCTTCAAGAAAAGCATGGCGACAACAAACAAGCCATGAGCCAAGAATTAATGGAATTATACAAAAAAGAGGGCGTAAATCCTCTGGGTGGCTGCTTACCAATGGTTCTTCAAATGCCCTTTTTCCTTGCTTTTTATTGGGTTTTACTCGAAACGGTTGAACTCAGGCATTCACCACTGTTTTGGATTGATGATTTATCAGCAATGGATCCTTATTTTATACTTCCTATTTTAAATGCTGCGGGCATGTTCCTTTCTCAAAAACTTACACCGACACCGCCAAATGCAGATCCCATGCAGGCTCAGATGATGAAAGTGTTTCCTCTGGTATTTGCTTTTATGTTTGCCTGGTTCCCGTCTGGTCTGGTTTTATATTGGACTATGAATATGGCAATACAGATTCTGCAGCAGTGGTGGTATTCAAGACAAGCTGCTTAGGCCTCCATTGATCGAAAAGAAAACAATAATTGCCCCTGCAACAGCCTCTGGCAGGGGCGGTATATCTGTAATCAGGATGTCAGGTCCTCGGTCCGAGGTCATTGCTCAAGAAATGTGTGGTCAATTGGCAGATCCGTGGCGTTTTAAAAGGTGTGAGATAAGATCTGGAGAGAATTTGGTTATAGACAGCTGTATGGTGGTTTTTTTTAAATCTCCTCACTCTTACACCGGTGATGATGTCATAGAATTTCACTGTCACGGAAATCCGACTATCGTCAATTTGGTTATAGAGACTGCAATAAAGCTGGGGGCTGTTGTTGCAGAGCCCGGGGAATTCACCAAAACCGCTTTTTTAAATGACAAAATCGATTTAGCTCAAGCAGAATCGGTTGCAGACTTGATAAATGCACAAAGTGAAAGTGCTGTCATAGCCGCTAATTCTTCTTTGACGGGTAAATTTTCCGATGCGATAAACAATATTCTTGATGAATTAACTGCAATAAGGGTTTTTGTAGAGGCCAATATAGATTTCCCTGAGGAAGATATTGATAAATCTTTGCTAAATACTTGTGTTGATAGATTAAAGAGTCTTTCAGACCAGACAACTCAACTAATCAGCTCTGCTGTAGGGGGGGTAAAGTTAAGAGACGGTTATAGTGTTGCAATTGTAGGCCCACCGAATGCAGGCAAATCAACACTATTAAATTTATTAGCGAGAGAAAATGTAGCCATTACTTCTGACATCCCTGGTACCACAAGAGATCTCGTGAAGGTACCGGTCAACCTTGATGGTGTGTTGATAGAATTTATTGATACTGCCGGCATGAGAGATAATCCAGAAAACGAAATAGAGAAAGAGGGTATCAACAGATCAAGGGAAGTTATAGAGAAATCTAATTTGTCGCTTGTTGTGCAAGACGCCAATAGAATTGTTGAATTTGATTTTGGAATGGAAGATTTTATTTCTGTTTACAATAAATGTGATTTGTATGGTGGCCAAAAAAAGAATGGTGAAGGGGTTTTTTACATCACAGCAACAACAGGACAGGGTGTTCCTGAGTTGTTAAAGGGCTTAGTGAATAAACTTGATATTGATGAGGGTCAAGAAACAGCCTTTTTATCAAGACAAAGGCATGTTAGTTGTTTAACTGAAGGTGGTTTGAGAATTGACGAGTCCTTAACCTCCCTGGAAGAGGGTCAGGGTCTTGAGTTGGTTGCTGAAAACCTTAAAAATTCCCATAGAGTATTGGGTGAGATATTGAGACCCTTGAGTTCTGATGATTTGCTTGGAGAAATATTTTCTGAATTTTGCATAGGTAAATAGGTGTTAAGAACCTGTTAAGATAAGTGCGCGTTTTGTGGGCGCTTTATTTTGCCCACATTTGATACAAAATATTAAAAGTTTAATGGGTCGACCGCCAACAGGGTTGTGTTTCCATAACAATCAGCAGCAGTATGTGTCTTCAGGGTTATCCACAGAGATTGTTGCCCTTAATAATAACTAATTAATATAAAAGATAAATATAAGCAAATAACTTAAAATATTATTTAAATTGTGAATAAGTACGACGTTGTAGTAATTGGAGGGGGTCATGCAGGGGTTGAAGCCGCCGCTGTTGCTTCTCGCTTTGGGGTGAAAACAGCTTTAATTACCCACGATTCTTCAAAGATCGGTGAGATGTCCTGCAACCCTGCTATTGGTGGTATAGGTAAAAGCCACTTGGCAAAAGAAGTTGATGCTATGGGTGGATTGATGGCAAAAGCAGCAGATAAAGCTGGAATTCATTACCGTGTTCTCAATTCAACAAAAGGCCAGGCCGTTAGAGCAACAAGGGTTCAAACAGATAGAGAATTATATAAATCGGCAGTTCAAGAACTGGTAAATAATGAAAACAATCTTACAGTGATAGAAGGATCTGTAATAGATTTTAAGGTAAAGAATTCACAGATTAAAGCTGTCTTAATCGAATCAGGAGAAGAATTCTCTTCAGAAACTGTGGTGCTAACTACAGGAACTTTTTTAGGTGGGGTAATGCATACAGGATTGGAGCAATCTCCAGGAGGAAGAGTAGGGGATCCATCTAGCGAAAAATTAGCCAAAAAACTAAGAAGCTTAAACTTGTCAGTGGGAAGATTGAAAACCGGTACACCTCCTAGACTAAATAAACACACAATAGACTGGTCAATTCTTACTCCACAACCCGGAGATATCCCCACACCGTTGCTTTCTTATACGTCAAAAAAAGAAGAAAGACCTAAGCAGCTCGACTGTTTTATGACTAGAACCAACAAAGAAACCCATCAAATTATTATGGATCACTTGCATGAGTCTCCCATGTATTCAGGTGTCATTGAAGGAGTGGGTCCAAGATATTGCCCTTCAATAGAAGACAAAGTGATGAGGTTTTCGGAAAGAGATTCACACCAAATTTTTGCTGAACCAGAAGGTCTGGAATCTGACCTAATTTATCCAAACGGTATATCAACAAGCTTGCCCCTGAAAGCCCAAGCCGCCCTTATCAGATCAATCAAGGGTTTTGAAAACGCAGAAATTGTCAGGCCAGGGTATGCAATAGAGTATGATTATTTTGACCCCACCGGACTAAAACACTCACTTGAAACCAAAGCCATAGAGGGTCTTTTCTTTGCTGGTCAAATAAATGGAACAACCGGCTATGAAGAAGCAGCAGCTCAAGGCCTCATGGCAGGCATAAATGCTGCATTGAAGACAAAAAAACAAAACGCCCTTGTTTTAAAAAGAGACGAAGCTTACACAGGTGTTCTCATTGACGATCTTGTAAGCCTTGGAACCAAAGAACCATATCGAATGTTTACAAGCAGAGCTGAATACCGCCTTATTTTAAGAGAAGACAATGCCGATATGCGGTTAACAGAAAAAGGCAGAAACCTCGGTATAGTTCCAGACGAGCTTTGGGAAAAATACCTTCAGAAAAAAAGGCAATCATCGCTAGAATTTACAAGACTCAAAAAGGTAAAGCTTCAACCAAATACAATAGAGGCTGAACATATCGAACACCAGTCCGGAGAGAAAATTTCTAATAATATTAGCCTTTTCGAGATGTTAAAAAGACCCAAAGTGTTCCATTCCCACCTTCCCCAGGGCTCTGATGAATTGCCAACAAACGTAATCGATGAGATAGAGGCCTCTGTTAAATATGAAGGCTATATAAAGAGACAGAAGGCGGACATAGACAAACTACAGAGAAACGAAAATACACCTATCCCCGAAACCATTGATTATAAGAATGTCGTTGGATTATCCAATGAAGTTAAACAGAAGTTATCAGAAGCACGACCTGAGAGCCTTGCAAGAGCATCTCGATTGCCAGGAATTACTCCTGCAGCCATATCACTATTAATGGTACATATTAAAAAAGGAAGAAGGTTAGTTGGATAACGATCAACAAAAAACAATTATAGAATTTCAGTCACAGTTGATTTCGTGGAACAAAACACACAACCTCATTTCCAAAAACCAAGCAAAAAACATCAAAGAGCATGTTGATGACTCCCTGCTAGTTGGACCATACTTATCTAATGACATTATAGATCTCGGAAGTGGAGGAGGTCTTCCTGGAATACCCCTGGCAATAGCTTACCCAGAAAAAAATATTTATTTAGTAGAGAGCAACACCAAAAAGTCTTCTTTTTTACTTAACGTAACATCACGCTTAAATCTTGAAAACACAACCGTTATAAACAAGAGATTGGAAGACATCGACCCCGTTAAGCTTCCTAATTCTTACGATATTGTTTGCAGGGCAGTGGGGAGCTCAAGCACAATCATAGAAATCTCCAAAAAACACCTAGAACATGGCGATGTAAGGCTGAAATTAATGAAAACACTTGAGCAATTCGACGAGGAGATAATACCTATCAATTATAAAGTAAAAGAAATTCATAAATTTCCCTCGAAAGCGAAGGACAAGACGCATATCTTGGTTACAATAGAAGTCGAACGATAAAATGGTCAATACACTAGTAGTAGCAAATCAAAAAGGTGGAGTAGGTAAGACAACTACCGCCCTTAATTTAGCCGCCTCTTTGTGTGCAATGAAGCGAAAAGTATTATTAGTTGACCTAGACCCGCAGGCCAATGCCACCACAGGATCTGGGGTAAAAAAGTGTGATCAAACCGAAGGATCAGCCGCAGCCTTAATGGGAACAAATGGAACCGTCGTATTTAAAACAAATCTTGGTTATGACTTGATGCCGTCCGGGTCAGAGCTTATAGCTGCTGAGTCCTACCTTCGAGGAGAGGGCGATAAAGAAAGAGCCCTCTTAAATTACTTGGCAAAAATAGAGCAAGATTATGATTATATAATTATTGATTGCCCACCATCATTGAACTTATTGACCTTGAATGGCCTGAGGGCTGCAAAAGATCTCTTAGTTCCTATGCAGTGTGAATATTTTGCATTAGAAGGACTTGCAGGTCTTTTAGAGACGGTCAACCAGCTTAATAACAGCACAGGTCACAACCTTAAATTAAAGGCAGTTGTCAGGACAATGTTTGATCCAAGAAACAAGCTAGGACAACAAGTGACAGGAGAATTGCAAAAACATTTTTCTGGAGAGCTTTATGCAACTGTCATTCCTAGAAATGTTAAGTTAGCAGAAGCGCCAAGTTTTGGAAAATCAGCCCTATCGTATGAACCTAATGCCAAAGGTTCATTGGCTTATTTGGCCCTGGCAGGAGAACTAATTGGTAAAATGGAAGAACAATATACAGACACGAGCTATGAGCAAAGATAAATCTAGTTTAGGCACTGGCCTCGATTCTCTTTTGGGGGAGCGGCCTAAAGTTGACGGTCTAGCCGTAACCCAAATATCACTTGATGACTTGGCCCCTGGTCAATATCAGCCTAGAACGAAAATGCACAAATCAACCCTTGAAGAGCTGTCACAAAGCATTAAAGAGCAGGGCGTTCTTCAGCCCTTGGTTGTAAGGCGCTTGGCTTCTGGTAGATTTGAGATAGTAGTAGGCGAGAGACGTTGGCGTGCAGCCCAATTAGCAGGACTTGCAACTGTTCCAGCAATTATAAGAGACCTAAATAATGATGAAACAGCAAAAATAGCTCTAATTGAAAACCTACAAAGAGAAGATTTAAATGCACTTGATCAGGCTAGAGGCCTTTTAAGGCTTCAAAGAGAATTTAATCTTTCCCAAGAAGAGCTGGCCGGCTCTGTCGGAAAATCTCGCTCGGCAGTTACCAACTTACTAAGGTTATTAAATTTATCGCCTGAAGTTCAAGAGCTCTTAGCAGAAGGGAAGATTGAAATGGGGCATGCCAGATCTCTTTTGACTCTTGAAGTGGAAGACCAATTGCAAATTGCCAAACAGGTCGTTTCTGAATCTCTTTCAGTTAGGGAATGCGAGGCCTTGGCTAGAAACTTAGGTGGAGCAAAGGAAACAAAGACTAAGACTGAAAAACCAAGAGATCCGAATACTATAATTTTAGAGAGAGAACTCTCCGATGTCCTTGGCACCTCGGTAGAAATATTGCACAACAATAAAGGCAAGGGCAAGCTTGTCATAAATTTCAAAACTTTAGATGCACTTCAAGGTGTTTTAGAAAAAATAAAATCTTAAAAAAATTAAAATTCTGCTTTCACTAAAGCCCTAGGGTCACTATAATTGCCGCGCCCAATAAAATCCTAATGGCTAGTAAAGAACTAAACTCGACCGACTATATTGAACATCATCTTACCAACTTAACGTATGGTAAGTGCCCCGATGGGACTTGGAGTTTCGCTGAGGTTCATGGGAAAAGCCAAGTAGGCGGAACAGAAGCAAGTTGCCAAATTTCGGAAATGGGATTCTGGGCCTTCCAGGTTGATACTTTGCTTATGTCTTTTCTCCTCGGAACATGCATGATTGCGGTATTTAGAAGGATTGCTAAAAACGCTACATCCAAACAACCATCAAGATCCCAAAACATTTTCGAGTATCTCGTCACCTTTGTTAGAGATCAGGTAACAGAAAATTTTACGGCTTCAAAAAATCCACTTATGGGACCCTTGGCCCTTACTATTTTCACCTGGGTTCTATTAATGAACTTAATGGATCTTTTGCCAATTGACCTAGTACCCTGGATTTTGAATGGATTCACTGCTCCAGGAGCGGAAGGTGGAGCGATTCACTACTTCAAGGTTTTACCGGTTGCAGACATTAATGCACCTATCGGCATGGCATTGGGGGTTCTAATTCTTATTCACTATTACAGTATTAAAAACAAAGGACTAGGTGGATTTTTGGCAGAGCTAACATTTCAGCCTTATGGTAAATGGATGGCACCAGTAAATGTAATATTCGAAATCCCAGGCTTTTATGCCAAACAGCTTGCTTTGGGTTTAAGGCTTTATGGAAATTTATTTGCTGGAGAAATGATCTTTATATTAATCGCTTTATTTTTTAGCGGTTTCTTTGATTCCTTTACAGGAGTCTTAACCGGCGTAGCCGGACTGGCCCTCAACTTTATTTGGGCTGTATTTCATATACTTGTGGTCGTACTGCAAGCATTTTTATTCATGGTTCTGACGCTTGTATATTTACAACAAGCACACGAACATCATTAACGATTTTTACTAAAGGAGACTAAAATGGAAGAAGCAGAAGCAATTAGAAGAGTAGCGGGAGCGTTACTTACAGCCGGCGGTGCTATTGGGGTTGGTATAGGTGTAGGCCTCATAACAGCTAAATATCTAGAAGGTATTGCAAGGCAACCAGAACTTCAGCCTTACTTATTCACTCAGCTATTGATTGGTATGGGATTAGTGGACGCTATACCCATCGTTTCACTTGCTATTGGCTTATTGTTCTTATTCACTTAGAACTAAAATTTAAGGTAACCCTATGAATTTTAACGCAACTTTATTTGGTCAGCTTCTCGCTTTCCTCTTTTTTGTATGGTTTTGCATGAAATATGTATGGCCTCCAATGTTGGCTGCCCTGGAAGAAAGAGAAAAAGAGATTGCAGACGGCCTAGATGCCGCTAGCAAGGGTATGCGAGAGCTTGACGAGGCAGAAACAAGAAAAGCTGAGGTGATGGAAGCGGCTAAGAAGGACGCTGCTGAAATATTAAGCCAGGCAAATCTTAGAGCAAATCAGGTTATAGAGGACGCAAAAGGAAAAGCGCAAGAAGAGGCGGACAGGATCAAGATTTCCGCAGAAAAAGATGTTCTCCAAAGCATGAACAAAGCCAGAGAAGGGCTTCGTTCTGAGGTAGCTATATTGGCGGTTGCAGGTGCAGAAAAACTTTTGAAAGCAGAAATAAATAAAGAAAGTAATGCAGCTCTTATTGAAGAGATAGCGGGCGAATTGTAAGAATGGCAAATTTAGAAACACTCTCTAGGCCTTATGCTCAAGCCTTATTTGAGCATTCTGATGGCTGGTCCCAAGACCTTGATCAGATTTCAAGAGTAGTTTCTATGCCAAGCGTCTCCAATCTTATCGACTCCCCTCATTTGTCTTATCAAGAAAAAGTAGATAAATTTTTATCCCTTCTTCAGGGCGAGGTAGAGGCTAAATCTATAAATTTTCTTAAGGTGTTGGGAGAGTCAAAAAGACTGTCTTTGATACCGGATATTGCCACTCAATACAGATATCTTGTAGAGGCAAAAGAGAAAAAGAAGACAATAGAACTTTATTCTCCTCATGAACTTTCCGAAGAGCAAGTACAAGGCTTATCGTCAGCCTTAAAAAAACAGTTTGGTGAAAACCTCTCAGTAGAAACCAAAATAGACGAAACACTAATTGGTGGTTTTCTAGCGAAGTGTGGAGATGACGTACTTGATGCGTCTATAAAAGGTAAGCTAGAAAAACTAAGAAATCAAATTACATAAACATTAAAGGTTAAAAATGGAAGAATTAAACCCATCTGAAATAAGCCAAATTATTAAACAAAAGATAGACGCTTTAGACTCTGAGCCTAAGCCCGGAAATGAAGGAACTATTGTCTTCTTGGCAGACGGTATTGCAAGGATTCACGGCCTCGGTGAGGTCATGAATGGAGAATTGATACAGTTTGAACATGGAGTTCAGGGTATGGCCCTCAATTTAGAAAGAGACTTCGTTGGTGCGGTAATACTAGGAGACTACAAATTACTTTCCGAGGGTGAATCAGCCAAATGTACTGGAACTATATTAGAAGTTCCCGTTGGCGAAGCAATGCTTGGACGTGTTGTGAACGCTTTGGGTGAGCCAATAGACGGCAAGGGCGCTATTGAAACAGAATTTAGATCACCAGTAGAAAAAATTGCTCCTGGTGTAATTTCTAGACAAGGTGTCGATCAGCCAGTCCAAATTGGACTTAAGGCAATTGATAGCATGGTCCCGGTTGGCAGAGGCCAAAGAGAATTGATTATTGGTGATAGGCAAACAGGAAAAACGGCTATTGCTATCGATGCAATTATTAACCAGAAAGATACAGGCGTGAAGTGTGTTTACGTGGCTATTGGACAAAAACAATCAACGATAGCCGGGGTTGTAAGAACACTTGAGAAATACGGTGCAATGGAAAACACTATTGTAGTAGCAGCAGGCGCTTCAGACCCAGCTCCAATGCAATATATTTCTGCATTCACAGGCTGTTCTATGGGCGAATATTTCAGGGACAGAGGGGAAGATGCATTAATTGTTTACGATGATCTTACCAAACAGGCATGGGCTTACAGACAAATGTCTCTACTCTTAAAGAGACCTCCAGGAAGAGAGGCTTATCCGGGAGATGTTTTCTACCTTCACTCAAGGCTTTTAGAGAGGGCAGCTAGAGTAAGTTCAGATTACGTAGAAAAATTTACTGATGGAAAAGTCAAAGGACAAACGGGTTCTTTAACGGCGCTCCCAATTATTGAAACACAAGCTGGAGATGTGTCAGCATTTGTTCCGACAAATGTTATATCCATCACTGACGGGCAAATATTCTTAGAAACCTCTTTATTTAGTGCGGGCCTTAAACCAGCAATGGATCCAGGCATATCAGTGTCTCGTGTTGGAGGAGCGGCTCAGCTTCCTATTATTAAGAAACTAGGTGGTGGAATCAGAACTGCCTTGGCTCAGTACCGAGAACTAGAAGCTTTTTCACAGTTTGCATCGGATCTTGATGATGCATCTAGAGAACAGTTAGAGCATGGAACAAGAGTAACGGAATTAATGAAGCAAGATCAAAACTCGCCTATGAGTGTTGCTGAAATGGGAGCGGTTCTATTTGCTGCCAACGAAGGATACTTAAAAGAAGTTGAAGTGGAAAAAATTAAAGACTTCGAACAGGCCCTTTTAGCTTATTTACATTCTGACTACGCCGACTTAATGAAGACAACGGCTGAAACAGGAGCTTACGGAGACGAGCAAGCAGCACAGTTCAAAGAAGCTTTAGATAAATTCGTTAGCACTCAAACATACTAAGACATGGCCAGCAGCAAAGAAGTAAGAAACCAGATTGCAAGTATTGGGAATACCCAAAAGATTACTAGTGCAATGGAAAAAGTTGCTGCAAGCAAAATGAAGAAGACCGAGACTCGGATGGCTAAAGGCCGTCCTTACAGGAACAGAATGTTAGAAGTTATTTCTCATCTTGCTAATGGTCAACCGGAATATAAACCTACTTTCATGCAAGAAAGGGAAGTAAAGAACGTCTCTGTTATTGTTATAACTTCCGATAAAGGGTTATGCGGAGGTTTAAATGCAAACCTCTTCAGAGAAGTGACGAAGTTTACCAAAGAGTTATCCGAGCAGGGTAAGCAGGTTAGTTACTGCCTTATTGGGACCAAAGGAAGAGCTTTCTTTAAATCTTATGGTGGTAAAATTTTATCCGCGACAGAAAAGCTTGGAGACGATCCTTCAATTGAAGAACTTTTAGGGGCAATAAAAGTTTTGCTTGATTCTTTTGTAGCAGGAGAAACCGACCAAGTATTTTTAGCGAGTAATAAGTTTGTAAATACCATGACCCAAAGTCCTTCTGTAGATCAACTCGTCCCTCTGGTTAGAGAAGAGGCGGCAGAAAAGCCTAGTCACTGGGACTACATTTACGAACCAGATGACTCCAGAGTAATTTTGGACGGATTGATGTCTAGATACATAGAATCTTTGGTTTATCAGGCTGTCGTAGAAAATATAGCATGCGAGCAGGCAGCAAAAATGGTTGCCATGAAAAGTGCTACAGAT
>ERZ651776.461-NODE-461-length-57864-cov-8.685742_pt1 | contig 57864 bp, 47 predicted proteins | sample MGYA00514761_ERZ651776 | MGnify/ENA metagenome assembly ERZ651776
GTCGAACCCGACAGCGTGCGCACCTTGGCCGAGCAATATTATGGCGTGATCCCCGCCAACCCCGATTTGCCTGAACGCCTGCGCACGCAAGAGCCCCCCCAAACCGCCGAGCGGCGCATGATCTTCCGTGATCCTCGTGTGGCACAGGAATATGTCAGTCGGTCCTATCTGGCGCAGGAACGTGATCCGGGTGATCAAAAAACCGCCGCAGCCCTGACCATGTTGGCCGAGATTTTGGGCGGCGGGACAACGTCTTATTTTGCGGAAAAGTTGCAATTTGATGCCCCCGTGGCGACCTATGCGGCGGCGTTCTATCGCGGGCTGTCTTTGGATGACACGACGTTTGACCTTGTGATCGTTCCGCAGGCCGATGTGACCTTGCAAGAGGCCGAAGACGCGATGGACGCGGCAGTGGCCAGCTTTATGAAAGATGGCGTTGACCCTGAACAGCTTGAGCGGATCAAAAGCCAGATTCGTGCTGAACAAATCTATTCCCGCGACAGCGCCGATAGCGTGGCCAACCGTTATGGCAGCGCCTTGGCGATCAGCTTGACCGTGCAGGATGTGCAAGAATGGCCCGATGTGCTTGAGGCCGTGACGGCAGAAGATATCATGCAGGCCGCCCGCGACGTGTTTAACCGTGAGGCATCTGTCACAGGCTGGCTGATGCGCGAAGAGGTGACCCAATGAGACTGTTTTACGCGCTTGCCCTGACCCTGCTGGCCGCATTCCCCGCCCGCGCCGAGGTGAACATACAACAAGTGACGTCGCCGGGGGGATTGACCGCTTGGCTGGTCGAAGAACATTCGATCCCGTTTGTCGCCCTTGATGTACGCTTTCGCGGCGGCGCGTCGCTGGATGCGCCGGGCAAACGCGGTGCAATCAATCTGATGACCGGTCTGTTGGAAGAAGGGGCCGGTGACATGGACGCCCGCACCTTTGCCCGCGAAGCTGAGGGTCTGGCGTCAAGCTTCCGGTTCAACGTCGGGGATGATTCACTGTCAGTCTCCACCCGGTTTCTTGTGGAAAATCAGGATGCGTCAGTCGCGCTGTTGAAACAGGCGCTGCAAAATCCGCGGTTTGATCCAGAGGCGATTGAACGGGTACGGGGGCAGGTTTTGTCCGGCATCCGATCCAGCGCGAAAGATCCCAATGACATCGCCCGCAAGACCATGGATGGATTGCTGTATGGCGAACACCCCTATGCCACATCCCTAAGCGGGACCGAAGAAAGTGTTGCCGCCCTGACCCGTGACGATCTGATCGCCGCCCATGCTGCGGTATTGGCCCAAGACCGGATTTATATCGGAGCAGTTGGCGACATCACACCAGAGGCGCTTGGCTTGCTGCTGGACGAATTGCTGGGTGACCTGCCCGAAACCGGTGCCCCAATGCCGCCGCGCGCCACAGTGACAGTGCCATCGGGCATTACGGTGGTTGATTTCCCGACGCCCCAGTCCGTTGCTTTGTTCGCACAAAAAGGCATTAGCCAAAAAGACGACGATTTCTTTGCCGCGACGGTGCTGAATCAAGTGCTTGGCGGGGGATCATTTGAAAGCCGTCTAATGGACGAGGTGCGCGAAAAGCGCGGCCTGACCTATGGGGTTTATTCCTATCTCGCGCCGATGGATCTGGCCGAAACCTATCAGGGGTCTGTTAGTTCGGCCAATGATCGTATCGGCGAGGCGGTCAGCGTGATACAGGATGAATGGTCCAAAATGGCGGGCCAAGGCGTTACCGAGCAAGAGTTGGACGATGCCAAGACCTACATCACTGGCTCGTATCCCCTGCGGTTCGACGGGAATCAGACGATCGCGGGCATTCTGGTGGGCATGCAGATGCTGGATTTGCCGATTGATTACATCCCGACACGCAACGAAAAGGTAGAGGCGGTGACCTTGGACGACGTCAAGCGCGTCGCCGGTGAATTGCTTGATCCCGAAGGGTTGGCGTTCGTAGTGGTTGGTCAGCCTGAAGGTGTCGAGACCACAGCGACTAAGTGACCTGTTGTTAGAGTGAGGCGCTAAAGCGCCACGCGATGTTTTGCCGGACCCTGCAGGGTCCGGCGTGCCTTCGGCGAGGATATTTTCGAGCCAGAGAATACGGGGTTTCGATGTGGGTGGCGCGGGCTATTCGCCGTAAGGAATCCAGACGTTTTTGATTTGTGTGGCGGCCTGAAGGAACGCGTGGCCCGCGCCATCTGGTCCGTGCCAGTCGCGCGCGAGACCGTTGTTGATCCACGTGCGCTTGAGGTTCTGAGCCGAGCTTTTTTCGATTGTCGCGCTGAGATCTTTCGCGCCAAAGCTCCAGACAGCGTTGATATCCATATGCCGTGCAGCGGGTTCTGCGATATCTGTCTGTGGGCCAGTGAGAATATTCACGACCCCAGCGGGCACATCGGAGGTTTCGAGGATCTGGATGAAATCTGTGGCAGACAGCGGGAACGGCGTGCTGGCGGCCAGGATAACACGGTTGCCCATCGCAATCGCGGGGGCCATGCAGGAGATCAGTCCCAACAGCGGGGCTTCGGCTGGGCAAATGGCGCAGATCACGCCAACCGGTTCTTTCATGGCAAGGGCCGCGCCGCGAATGGGAACGCCGTGCACTTGGCCATCGTATTTGTCGGCCCAAGCCGCATATGTGAACAACCGGTTGATGGCGGCCTCGACCTCTTTGGTGCCGGTCTTGCCGCCTTGCATCGCGTCGAGCCTGTCGGCGAATTCCTTGCCGCGTGCGGCCAGGTTTTCTGCGATGTAGTACAAGATTTGCGCGCGCAGGTGGCCTGTGGTTTTGCCCCAGCCTTTTGCCGCTTGGGCGGCTTCGACTGCGTTGCGCAAATCCTTGCGGCCCGCAAGCGATACATGGCCCAAAAGCCCGCCGGACTTGCCCCACACAGGCGCTGAATAGCCGCCGTCGGGGCGCGTTTGCTTGCCGCCGATATACAGTTTGGCCGTGCGGTCGATTGGGTCGGCGGCAGCGCCTTTCCCTGCCATCGGCATAATTTCTTTCAGCGGCTTTCTCACACCTTTAGGTTTGGTGTAGGCGGTCAGACCTTCCCAGCCGCCTTCGCGCCCAAAGCCGCTTTCGCGGATGCCGCCAAAGCCGGCTGCGGCGTCCATCATGTTGGTCCCGTTAATCCACACGACGCCAGCCGCCAGTTTCGGCGCGATATCCAGGGCGAGGTTGATGTTCTCGGACCAGATCGTCGCGGCAAGGCCGTAGCGGGTGTTGTTGGCTAGCTGAACCGCCTCGTCCGGTGTCCGGAATGTGGTAGAGACCAGAACGGGGCCGAATATCTCCTCTTGCATCAGGGGATCGGCAGGGTTGAGGCCCGTAATCAAAGTGGGGGGATAATAGCACCCTTCGGTGGGAATTTTTCCGGCGGTAAACAGTTCGCCACTGGTGTTGGCGGCGACCATATTTGTCACGCGCTGCACTTGAACGGGGTCAACCATTGCCCCCATGTCGATCGATTTGTCCAAGGGATTGCCGACCCGGAGCTTGGCCATACGTGCGCGCAGCTTGTCATAGAACCTATCAGCTATTGGTTCATGCACCAGCAACCGTGACCCGGCGCAACAGACCTGACCTTGGTTGAACCAGATTGCATCGACCAACCCTTCAATCGCTGAATCCAGATCGGCGTCATCAAAAACAATATAAGGTGATTTCCCACCCAGCTCCAAGGTCAGTGCCTTGCCGCTGCCAGCGGTCACTTCACGAATATGCCGACCAACAGCAGTCGATCCGGTAAAGGCGATTTTGTCGACCTCGGCCTGCACGATCATCTCACCGACCTGACCATCTCCAGTGACGATGTTCACGACGCCCTTGGGCAGACCGGCCTCGCGACAAATATCAGCGAATAAGAGCGCGGTAATCGATGTATATTCCGCAGGTTTTAGCACCACGGTGTTGCCCATCGCCAAAGCGGGGGCCACTTTCCACGCCAGCATCAGCAAGGGGAAATTCCACGGGATGATCTGACCGCACACGCCAAGCGCCTCGGCATCTGGCAATTCGCTTTCCATCAGCTGCGCCATGCCCGCGTGATAGTAGAAATGCCGTTGCGCCAATGGGACATCCACGTCGCGCGCTTCGCGGATCGGCTTGCCATTATCGAGCGTTTCCAGAACCGCAAACAACCGGCTGTGTTTCTGCAAAAGCCGCGCAATCGCATATAGAAAACGCGCCCGCCCATGCCCGCCCAGCTTTGCCCATTTTGGCTGCGCCTTACGGGCCGCTGCGACGGCAGTGTCGACTTCGTCCTGCGAGGCTTGGGTCAAATTCGCCAGCATTTCACCATTCGCAGGGTTGCGGCTCTCGAAATCATCGCGCGGCTCGGTAAACTCCCCGTCGATAAACTGCCCGAAACGGCTGCCCTGATCCACCAGCCACGTTAGTGCATCCCCGGCAGACTCAGGGGCCGTTCCATAGTCCATGGTCTCATAAATTTCCGAAACACTCATGGCTTCACCCTTTTAAAAATACTCAAATCCAAGCCTTGCGACAGACGGCTCAGCTGATGGCGTGGCGATAGCTGGCGGAATAGCTGCCCGTGACGTGATGCTCTAGCTGTCGCTCGATGTCGCCCAACAATGACGACGCGCCAAATCGGAAGAGGTCGGGCCGCAGCCAGCGATCCCCCAGTTCTTCTTTGATCATCGCCAAATAGGTCAACGCATCCTTGGCCTTTGATATCCCGCCCGCAGGTTTATAGCCGATGCGAATGCCGGTGCGCTCATAATAGTCGCGTATCGCGCGGATCATCACCAGCGTTACCGGCAACGTCGCATTCACGCTTTCTTTGCCGGTTGATGTCTTGATGAAATCTGCGCCCGCCATCATGCAAATCAGTGATGCGCGTGCGACGTTGCGCAGGCTGCCCAATTCGCCGGTGGCAAGAATGGCCTTCACATGGGCATCGCCGCAGGCGGCGCGAAATGCGCGCATTTCATCATAAAGCGCCTGCCAGTCGCCAGATAGCACATGCCGCCTGGAGATGACGATATCGATTTCCCCGGCTCCGGCGGCCACGCTCATTTCGATCTCGCGGACGCGCAGTTCCAGTGGCGAAAGGCCTGCGGGGAACCCTGTGGAAACGGCGGCAATGGGAATGTTTGTCCCCGCAAGGGCTGCTTTGGCGGGGGCGATCATCTCGTGATACACGCAGACTGCGCCTACAGTGATCGGTTCCACGCCCAGTGCCTCTAGCAGCGCGGGTGCCACTGGCTGGCGTGCCTTGGCACACAGGCGCTGGACCCGGCGGGCGGTGTCGTCGCCTGACAGTGTCGTCAAATCAATGCAGCTGATTGCGCGCAGCAGCCACGCGGCTTGGTGGTCTTTCTTGAGCGACCGCCGTGCTGGCAAAGACGCAGCGCGCCGTTCCACCGCCGAGGTGTTGACCTGCACCGCGCGCACCCAATCCATATCCAGAGGCATGCCGGGATTGCGCGGTTCGGTCACCTGCGGCAGTTGGTTTTGGCCCACGTCTGCGGAGTCGGTCACAAGGCTGGGGTTGGTTTGGGACATGGGGCGCATTCCTGTCTGATCAGGGTGTAAACTCGCATGGCGTTGCGATGATTGGCAAGTCCTGCGCCCCTACGTCAGCAGGGGGCTCAGCTTCCGCGATAGGTCGAATAGCCAAAGGGCGACAGCAGCAGTGGCACGTGATAATGCGCGTCACCGTCCGAAATGCCAAAGCGCAGCGGAATTTCATCCAGAAACCGGGGGGCCTCGGGCGGGGTGCCGATCGCATCCAGATATGCACCTGCCTCGAACACCAGTTCGTAGATGCCGGTGGCAAACTGTTCCTTGGGCAGGATAGGCACATCGGTCCGGCCATCTGCATTGGTCACCATCTGGGCCAGTTTCATGCGATTGGCCCCTTCGATGCGATAAAGCGTGATCGCTAACCCGCCCGCTGGTTGCCCGCGCGCAGTATCCAGAACATGGGTCGTCAGATAACCGTTAGCCATGGTGATGTAATTTCCTTTGTTTGCTTCTTGTGCACGATAGAGGCGATGCAAGGCAGGTCAATGCCCTCATCAGCCCGCAATCTGCACGCGAATCGTCTTTTTTTCGATACCGATTCGTTTTTGTTTTGACCTGCGAATCATCCTGCGCCTATATGGGTGTCACATAGAAACAGATGCGCGGAATGAACCCGCGCGAATAAGTCTGAAATATGTATGCTTGTGAACAGAATTCTTATGATCGGGCAGCCCGCGCACAGCGCGTTGATCTTTGGACAGGGGCCGATAGGCCTGCACATGCACGGCGCATGGGCAGCGGCCCCTTCCTTTCACTTTCAGCCCTAATCCTTTCCAAAATACCTGCGTTTGCGGCATATGTTTCAATGTTCGGTTTGCTGTACATTTCGGGGCATCAGTGCTTGATATCTACGGGTGCGCGGCTCAATCTGCGCCGTGCATATCGAAGGACATTTGAATGAACCGCTACCCTCGTGATTTTCATGGCTATGGCTGTACGACCCCAGATCCCAAATGGCCGGGTGGTGCGCGCATCGCGGTTCAGTTCGTCATCAATTACGAAGAGGGCGGCGAGAATAACGTGTTGCATGGCGATGCCGCGTCAGAGGCATTCCTGTCCGAGATCGTCGGGGCCGCACCTTGGCTGGGCCAGCGCCATTGGAACATGGAATCGATCTATGATTACGGCGCGCGGGCCGGGTTCTGGCGCCTGCACCGCCTGTTTACGGGCGCGGACATTCCGGTAACGGTGTACGGTGTCGCCAGCGCGCTGGCGCGGTCCCCCGCGCAGGTCGAAGCCATGCGCGAGGCTGATTGGGAAATCGCCAGTCACGGGCTGAAATGGATCGACTACAAGGACCACAGTGCCGAAGCCGAAAGCGCCGACATCACCGAAGCCATTCGTTTGCACCGCGAAGTCGTCGGCACATCGCCGCGCGGTTGGTACACGGGCCGCAGTTCGATCAACACCGTGGCTTTGGCCGCCGAAACCGGTGTATTCGATTATATCTCTGATACCTATGACGATGACCTGCCCTATTGGATGCAGGTTGCGGGCCGCGATCAGCTGATCATCCCCTATACGCTGGATTGCAACGACATGCGCTTTGCCACGCCGCAGGGGTTTAATTCGGGCGATCAGTTCTATGCCTATCTGCGCGACACCTTTGACGCGCTTTATGCCGAAGGCTGCGACGGGGCGGCCAAGATGATGTCGATCGGGTTGCATTGCCGTCTGGTGGGGCGTCCGGGCCGTATTCAGGCGCTTAAGCGTTTTATCGACTACATCAAAGGTTTTGAGGGCGTCTGGACCCCGCGCCGGATCGACATTGCCGATCATTGGCGCGCGACGCATCCCCCGCAGCACCCCTTGCGTATCGACCTGATGGACCGCGTCAGTTTTGTTGAAAAATTCGGCGGCGTGTTCGAACATTCTGCATGGATCGCCGAACGTGCTTTTGATCTGGAACTGGGCCCTGCCCATAACTGCGTCGCTGGAATTCACAATGCGCTGGCGCGGGTGTTCCGGTCTTCCAGTCACGCAGAACGCAAGGCCGTGCTGACCGCCCACCCCGATTTGGCGGGCAAACTGGCTGCGGCCAAACGGCTGACAGCAGAAAGCACCGGTGAACAGGCCAGCGCGGGCCTTGATGCGCTGACAGACGCCGAACGCAGCCAGTTCCAAGACCTTAACGCGGCCTATGTCGCCAAGCACGGTTTCCCCTTTATCATCGCCGTCAAGGATCACGACAAGGCCAGCATCCTGCGCCATTTCGAGGACCGGCTGGCAAATGATACCGCCACCGAATTCACCACTGCCTGCGCGCAGGTCGAACGCATCGCACGTTTGCGACTGGAGTCCATGCTATGAGCTATGCCTTTCCCCCCGGCGGTCTGCCCGACCAGTCGCAATCGCCAGAAAGCACGGCAGTGTTCACGGATGCCTATGCGGTGATCCCTGCATCGGTGCAGCGCGATATCGTTACCAGTTTTCTGCCCGGCTGGTCGAATACGCGCGCCTGGGTTTTGGCCCGGCCCTTGACGGGGTTCGCCGAAACCTTTGCCCAATACGCCTTGGAACTGGCCCCCGGTGGCGGCAGCGCCACCCCCGAACCGGACATGGATGCCCAAGCGGTGTTGTTCGTGGCGCATGGCACGGCGCGTTTGACCATCGGGCGGGATGCCTATGATCTGGTTGCGGGGTCCTATGTTTACCTGCCGCCTGCTGCGGTTTGGACATTGTGGAATTCGGCTGACACGGCCTGTGGCATCCATTGGATCCGCAAGCGGTACGTCGCGGCGAAAGGCATCTCTATCCCTCCGGCGGTGGTGACCCACGAAAATGACGTGCCACATATGGCCATGCCAGACACAAACGGGGCATGGGCGACACAGCGCTTTATGGACCCGCTCGATTTACGCCATGACATGCATGTCAACATCGTCACATTCCAGCCCGGTGGGGTGATCCCCTTTGCGGAAACCCACGTGATGGAGCACGGCTTGTACGTGCTTGAGGGCACCGCCGATTATCTGCTGAACCGCGACTGGGTGCCGGTGGGGCCGGGTGATTTCATGTGGCTGCGTGCGTTTTGTCCGCAGGCCTGTGTGGCGACCGGCAGCACGCCGTTTCGCTATCTGCTGTACAAGGATGTGAACCGCCACATGCCGCTGTCCTTATGACCCGTGATATCCAGATCGAACCGCTGACCCAAGCCGCCTTCGCCCCCTTTGGCGATATCCTTGATGCGTCTGGCAGCCCGGACAAGATGATCAACGCCGGGCTGTGTGGTCGCCATCATGACAAAGCGGTCCTTGATTTCGGTGACCAAGGGCGCGCGGGCATCAGTATTTTCAACGCGCAACCGCGCAGCCTGCCTTATGTGTTGGACTTGCTCGAACGGCATCCCGAAGGCTCTCAAGCGTTTTTGCCGATGTCCGCCGAACCCTTCCTTGTGATCGTGGCCCCTGATGAAAACGGTGTGCCGGGACGCCCGCGTGCGTTTCTGACTGCGCGGCATCAAGGCGTGAATTTTCACCGCGGCACGTGGCACGGCGTGCTTACACCCTTGGCAGCACCGGGGCTTTTTGCGGTCGTTGACCGGATCGGGACATCGGCGAACCTTGACGAACACACCCTTGATCCGCCTTATGTGATCAGAGCCTAAGGCCAAAAAAGGACCGCGTTGCTAAAAGTGCGGCCACATACCAACAAGGGACAATATCTATGACCAGCACTTCGATTGGGACGCCAGAACAGCTGCGCGACCCGAATTACACGCCTTCGCTAAGCCGGGCGATCCCTTTGGGCATTCAACACGTCCTTGCGATGTTCGTCTCGAACGTCACGCCTGCGATCATCGTTGCGGGCGCTGCGGGCTTTGGCTTCGGGTCGAACTCTCCTGATTTTCCTGAACTGCTGTATCTCATCCAGATGTCGATGCTGTTTGCTGGCGTCGCGACCCTGTTGCAGACGATCACCATTGGTCCCATCGGCGCTGGGCTGCCTATCGTGCAAGGCACATCATTCGCCTTTATTCCCATCATGATCCCGCTGGTGGCCGGAAAAGGCGTCGACGGCCTTGCTGCCCTGTTCGGCGGTATTGTGATTGGCGGTATTTTCCACGCCTGCCTTGGCCTGTTCATCGGCAAAATCCGCTTTGCCTTACCACCACTGGTCACTGGCCTTGTGGTAACGATGATTGGTCTGGCACTGGTCAAGGTCGGCATCCAGTACGCTGCGGGCGGTGTCCCTGCGATTGGCACGCCTGAATACGGCAGCCTGTTGAACTGGTCTGCCGCCTTGGTCGTGATCTTCGTCACGCTAGGCATCAAATTCTTCACCAAAGGCATGCTGTCCATCTCGGCCGTGCTGATCGGCCTGATCGTGGGGTATGTCTATGCGTTGGGCGTCGGTATGCTGACCATCGACGCAATTGCCGGCTCCTGGAGCCGCTCTGCCGCCTTTGCCCTGCCAAACCCGTTCAAATACGGTTTTGAATTCTCGGCAGCGGCAATCATCGGCTTTTGTCTGATGGCGTTCATCTCGGCAATCGAAACCGTAGGCGACGTATCCGGCATCACCAAAGGCGGCGCAGGCCGCGAGGCAACGGATACCGAAATCCAGGGCGCTACCTATGCCGACGGTGTCGGCACAGCAATCGCTGGCATCTTTGGCGGTTTGCCCAACACATCCTTCAGCCAAAACGTGGGCCTGATCGCAATGACAGGCGTCATGAGCCGCCACGTCGTGACCATCGGTGCCATCTTCCTGATCATTTGTGGCCTCGTCCCCAAAGTCGGCGGCATCATCCGCACGATCCCGATCGAAGTGCTGGGCGGCGGTGTCATCGTCATGTTCGGCATGGTGGTGGCTGCTGGTATGTCGATGCTGTCCGATGTGGATTGGAACCGCCGCAACATGGTAATCTTCGCAATCTCGATCTCAGTCGGCCTCGGGCTCCAGCTAGAGCCGGGTGCGGTGCAACATCTCCCTGCAACGCTGAAAATCCTGATGACCAGCGGCTTGCTTCCCGCAGCCCTGATTGCAATTGTCCTCAACCTTCTGTTGCCGCAAGAACTGGCCGAGGAATCCACCGAAGAAGTCTCGGGCGGTATGTCCGGCACCTCCAAAGGCAGCCTGCCGCACAAATAAACCCCTGCCAGAGAGGCCCCGTTTCTCTGGCTCTTAAATATCCCCGCCGGAGGCACCCGCGCTAAAAACAAAGCGTGCCCCCGGCGGCCCTTTTCCAACCGCCAAACCAAGGATTCCAACATGTACGATATGATCGCCATGGGCGCGTGGATCGAATTTGCCGTCCGCTGGGTGCATGTCATCACAGCCATCGCATGGATCGGGTCTTCGTTCTATTTCATCGCGCTTGATCTGGGCCTGCACCGTGACCGCAACCTGAAATCCGGTGCTGATGGCGAAGAATGGCAGGTCCACGGTGGCGGGTTCTACCATGTTCAGAAATACCTCGTCGCCCCGGCGCAGATGCCCGATGATCTGGTCTGGTTCAAATGGGAAAGCTATTCGACGTGGCTGTCCGGTTTCGCCATGCTCATCCTGGTTTATTACCTTGGTGCCGAATTTTATCTCGTTGACCCCTCCGTCGCCGATCTGGCGATCTGGCAGGCGATTGCAATATCCATCCTGTCGCTGGCCTTTGGCTGGATTGCGTACGACCTGATCTGCAAAAGCAAATTTGGCGATGACAACACGCGGCTGATGATCGGGCTCTATGTGATCCTTGTCGGGATGGCATATTTCTACACTTCGGTCTTTTCAGGCCGCGCGGCGATGTTGCACCTTGGTGCCTTCACCGCGACGATCATGTCGGCCAACGTGTTTTTCATAATTATGCCGAACCAACGCATCGTCGTGGCCGACCTCAAGGCCGGGCGGACGCCGGACGCGAAATACGGCAAGATCGCCAAGCAACGCAGCACCCACAACAACTATCTCACCCTGCCGGTGATTTTCCTGATGTTGTCCAATCACTATCCGCTGGCCTTTGCGTCCGAAATGAACTGGCTGATTGCGGCGCTGGTGTTTTTGATGGGCGTGACGATCCGGCACTATTTCAACAGTCTGCATTCAAGGTCGGGCAACCCGACGTGGACATGGCTGGCCACGGCGCTTTTGTTTATCACGATCATCTGGCTGTCGACCGCCCCTATGTTCCGTGTCGTGGAACCCGAAGAGGCAACCGGCCCGTCGCTGCGCTTCGCCCAAGCTGACGGATTTGATCAGGTCCACGACATCGTGCTTGGCCGGTGCAGCATGTGCCATGCGGCTGAACCCGCCTGGGATGGCCTGCTTTGGGCCCCCAAAGGGGTGCGGCTCGAGACCGAACACCAGATCGCCAAAGCGGCAAAACAGATCTATCTGCAAGCCGGCGTGACCCACGCCATGCCCCCTGCGAACCTTAGCTATATGCGGGCCGATGAACGCGCGCAGATCGTAGCATGGTACCAAGCGGCATTGCGCCGGTAGGGGATCGTAGGGTGGGTTTTAACCCACGCCTCTTGCCATTGCAGCTTTCAGAATCGCGCGGGCATATGCTAGCTCTAGCGCTATGGCACATCCAAACCCCAATATACGCGACCTAGCGCCGGTTATCCGCCAGCTTGATGAATCCGCAATCAACCGCATCGCAGCGGGCGAGGTCGTGGAGCGCCCGGCCTCTGCCGTCAAGGAACTGGTGGAAAACGCCATCGACGCAGGCGCGCGCCAGATTACCGTGGAATATGCGGACGGCGGAAAGACTCTGATCCGCGTGACAGATGATGGCTGCGGCATTCCGGCGGCCGATCTGCCCTTGGCCCTGTCCCGCCATGCGACGTCGAAAATCGACGGTTCCGACCTGCTGAACATCCACACCTTCGGCTTTCGCGGAGAAGCCTTGCCGTCCCTTGGTGCTGTAGGCCGCTTGACAATCACCAGCCGCGTTGCGGGGCAGGAAGGGGCCGAGATCACCGTGAATGGTGGCCAAACCGGCCCCGTGCGCCCCGCCGCGCTCAACTGTGGCACGGTCGTAACCCTGCGCGACCTTTTCTTTGCCACGCCCGCGCGCCTGAAGTTTCTGCGCACCGACCGCGCCGAAGCGCAGGCGATTGCGGATATCATCAAACGTCTGGCTATGGCCGAACCCTTTGTGCGTTTTACCCTGCGCGATGTCTCGGGTGACGGTCCGGGTCGCGAGGTTTTCCGCGCCGAGGCTGAACAGGGCGATATGTTCGCCGCGTTGCATGGGCGTTTGGCACAGGTCTTGGGGCGCGAGTTTGCAGATAATTCCCTGCCCATTGACGCGACGCGCGAAGGGCTGCACCTGACGGGGTTTGCCGCATTGCCCACCTATTCGCGGGGAACGGCTGTGGCGCAGTATCTGTTCGTCAATGGCCGTCCTGTGCGCGACAAGCTGTTGGTGGGCGCGCTGCGGGGCGCTTACTTTGACCTCCTTAGCCGCGACCGCCATCCGGCGGCTGCTCTCTTCCTCGATTGCGACCCCACGTTGGTTGACGTCAACGTTCACCCCGCAAAATCCGAGGTGCGGTTTCGCGATCCCGGCCTTGCGCGTGGGTTGATCGTGTCAGGCCTGCGCCATGCGCTGGCGGATGCGGGACATCGTGCATCGACCACTGTGGCAGACGCCACCCTTGGGGCGATGCAGCCCGAGCAGATCGGCGCGCGGGTCTATCAGATGGACCGCCCTTCGCTGGGTGCACGCACGGCGGCCTATCAGGCACAGGCGCCGGGCTTTGCCGAAACTGCTGGCATGTGGGGCAGGGTCGAAACACCCGCCGAACATGTGACCGAAGAACCGCAAGAGACCCCGGATTATCCGCTGGGCACAGCACGCGGGCAGGTGCACGAGAATTATATCATCGCGCAGACTGCCACGGGCATGGTGATCGTCGACCAGCACGCCGCCCATGAACGGCTGGTCTATGAAAAGCTCAAGCGTCAGATGGCGGAAAATGGCGTCGCAGCGCAGGCGCTGCTGATCCCCGAGATCGTGGATTTATCCGCGTCCGATTGCGCGCGTCTGCTGGATGTGGCGGAGGAACTGACAAAGCTGGGACTGACGATCGAACCCTTTGGTGGCAATGCCATCGCCGTGCGTGAAACCCCTGCGATTCTAGGCACGGTGGACGCCAAGGCTATGATATTGGATATCCTCGATGAACTAGCAGATCAGAATGAAAGCAACACGGTCCAGGCGCGGATCGAGGCGATCCTGAGCCGCGTTGCCTGTCACGGATCAATCCGGTCTGGCCGCTGGATGCGCGGCGAGGAAATGAACGCCCTGCTGCGCGAGATGGAAGCAACGCCTCATTCCGGCCAATGCAACCACGGCCGCCCCACCTATGTGGAGCTGAAGCTGAGCGATATTGAACGGCTGTTCGGGCGCACATGATCCAGATCGGCGGGCAAAGCTATGCGTTGGATGATCCGCGCGTCTTGATGGTGCTTGGCGCTGCGGCGCTGGTGCTGCTCGTTCTGATCCTTCTGATCATGGCCGTGCGTGCGGGGGCGCGGTCGGCGCGGATGGTCGAACCCTTGGCGCGTCAGATGCAGGTCATGGGTGGCCATGTGCAGCAGCTTGGCATGGGGCAGGAACAGCTGCGCGGCGGTCTGCAAACGGTGTCGGACACGCAAGCCAACGCGCAAACCCAGATGATCCAAAGCATCGAGGCGCGGATGGCCCATGTGCAACAGCAGATGCAGGATAGGCTCGCGGATAACGCCGCACGCACCGCCCGCAATCTGGCCGAGATGCAGGAACGGATGGCGACGACCTTGCACGGATCGTCAAAACAAACGACCACCAGCCTGACCCAGCTTCAGGAACGGCTTGCGGCGATCGACAAGGCGCAGGACAATATCACCAAGCTTTCGGGCGATGTGCTGTCCTTGCAAGACATTCTGAGCAACAAACAGACGCGCGGGGCATTCGGGGAAATCCAGCTGAATGATATCGTGTCCAAGGCCCTGCCGCGCGACAGCTATACGATGCAGGCGACCCTATCGACGGGCAAACGCGCTGATTGCCTGATCCATCTGCCAAATCCGCCTGGCCCCATCGTGATTGACAGCAAATTCCCCCTTGAGGCCTATGAAGCGCTGCGCCGCGCCAAAACCGACCACGAGGTCAAAGATGCAGCCCGCGCCATGCGTGTCGCCGTCAAGGCGCATATCAGCGCGATCAGCAGCAAATATATCATCGAAGGCGAAACCGCAGATGGGGCTTTGATGTTTCTGCCGTCCGAGGCAGTCTATGCCGAACTGCACGCCAATTTTCCCGAACTGGTCCGTGAAGGTTTCGCCGCGCGGGTCTGGATCGTGTCGCCGACCACCTGCATGGCGACGCTGAACACAATGCGCGCGATCCTGAAAGACGCCCGGATGCGCGAACAGGCCGGTGATATCCGCAAAACACTGAAAATGTTGCACCGCGATGTAGAAATCGTGGTGGAACGTGTGGGCAAGTTGAACACCCATTTCGGGCAGGCGCGTGCCGATCTGGAAGGGCTGGGCACCGCCGCCGAAAGGGCAGGCAAACGCGCGGCACGGCTGGACAATTTTGACTTCGAAGATCTGGCTGAACCCGACAACACCGTCGTACCCCTGACCAAGCCAAGTACAGATCGTGGGCGCGATGGTAGGCCAAAGTGACGCAGTCGGTCACAGTTTGATTTAAATGTCGTGCAACTCATTTACTTCTTGGCACGTGTCTCTGTCGTATTACATGCACGATACCTAACATACTGGACATCGACCCCCTATGCCGTTTGAAGCCATCGACCCGCCCCTGCCCGACACCGCGACAGGTCCTCGAAGAATTGCTGTGATTGGCGGCGGAATCTCGGGGATGGGGGCCGCACATATGCTGGCTGACGACCACCGCGTCACGATTTTTGAAACCGAAGCACGGTTGGGCGGGCATGCGCGCACAAAGATCGCAGGCAAGAATGGCGATCAGCCTGTGGATACAGGTTTTATTGTGTTCAACTATGCCAATTATCCGCACCTTGCCGCCCTGTTCCAAGAACTGGACGTGCCGGTCGTCAAATCCAACATGAGCTTTGGGGCGTCGATTGACGGGGGGCGGTTGGAATATGCGCTGATGACGATGGATTCGATCTTTGCGCAGCGGCGCAATCTGGCGAACCCGAAATTCTTGCGCATGCTCAGTGATATCCTGCGCTTTAACAACACGGCCACCAAAATCGCCAAAGACCGGTCGCTGACCATCGAAGGGTTTCTCGATAAACTTGGCGCGGGCGACTATTTCCGCAACTACTACCTGACGCCGTTGTCAGGCGCGATCTGGTCGACCCCGGTGGACAAGATACTGGATTTTCCTGCCTATTCGATGATCGATTTTTTCGAGAACCACGCATTGCTGAGCCACACAGGGCAGCACCAATGGTACACGGTTGAGGGGGGATCAATCGAATATGTCAGAAGGCTTGAGGCATCTTTGATTTCCAAGCGCGCTGATATTCGGCTGAACGCCGCAGTTCAATCCGTGCGGCGCACGGGGGCGGGCGTAGAAGTGAAAACGCATGGCTCCGATTGGGAGGCCTTTGACGAGGTGATCTTTGCCACCCACTCTGACGATACGTTGGGGATGCTGTCCGACCCAAGCGCGCAAGAATCAGCGGCCTTGGGGGCCATTCACTACCAGCCCAACAATATCGTTTTGCATGCGGATGCGTCGATCATGCCCAAGCGACGCAAGACGTGGGCATCTTGGGTCTATGCCGAAGAAAAAGACCAGAAGTCAGAGCGGATCGACCTGACATACTGGATGAATTCGCTGCAACCCATCCCGATGGATGATCCGCATTTCGTCACGCTCAACACCGCACGCACCATCCGCGAGGATCTGATTTATGATCAGGTCACCCTGCGGCATCCGGTATATGATCGCGGGGCATTGGCCGCCCAAGAACAAGTCCGCGGCTTTAACGGGACCAACAACACATGGTTTTGCGGTGCCTGGATGCGACATGGCTTCCACGAAGACGGGCTGTCCAGCGCCGTTGATGTGGTGCGCGGGATCAGAGGCGCTGCAGAGGTCGCTTTGGCCGCAGAATGACCGCAACCGTCGATCATATCGCGGGGGTCACCTATCACGGGCGAAAAGGGGCGGTTGACAATACCTTCCGCTATTCGGTGGATTACATCATTCTGGATGCAGAGGCGGCCCCTGACACGCCGACCTTTTTTGCGCGCAATCGTCGTGGGCTGACATCGTTGCAAGACAGTGATCATGGTGGTCCCAAGGGGGCCGGTCGCGGTGCCGCTTGGGTGCGCGACGTGCTGGCACAGCATCAGATCACCGGTGTGGCCACCATCGAAATCATGGCACAACCTCGCGTTTTGGGGCATGTTTTTAACCCGGTCAGCTTTTGGCTGTGTCGCCGAACTGATGGCGCGCTGATCACGGTGATTGCCGAGGTGTCCAACACCTTTGGAGACCGCCACAGCTATCTGTGCCACCACGCGGACCTGCGCGAGATAAAGCCGGACGAACATTTGAACGCGACCAAGATTTTTCACGTCTCGCCCTTTCAGCCAGTCGAAGGGTCGTACCGTTTCCGCTTTGATATCCGGCCCGACCGTGTCGGTATCTGGATTGACTACACCCAGACCGATGGCGGTTTGATCGCCACATTGACGGGTAAACGTAGGCCGTTGACGAATGCAGGTATCTTGCGGTCCATGCTGCGCCGCCCCTTTGGTGCACGCCGCGTGCTTGCGCTGATCCATTGGCAAGCGCTCAAGCTTTGGTGGAAGGGCGGCGGTTACAAGCCGAGACCCGATCCGCCCGACAACGAAATTTCGCGCGGATGAAACCTGTGTCGCAGCATCTTTCGGCCTATGCGCTTTTCGCGGCTCTTTTGGCCGCTGCTGGTCTGCCGATCTATATCCATGCGCCAAAGTTTTTCGTGGATGAATACGGCGTATCTCTCGCCTCTTTGGGGGCTGTCTTGTTTGCGCTGCGCCTGTTGGATGTGGTTCAGGACCCTTTGTTCGGTAAGCTGTCCGAAAAGCTGCGCGACCATCGCGGCATAGCGGTGGGGATCGCCTGCGCCGTGATGGCAGCATCAATGATTGCGCTGTTTGCCGTGCCGCCACTGCTACCGCCACTTTGGTGGTTTGCAATCACGTTGACCGGGGTGTTTTCGGCGTTCAGTTTTCTGACCATCAGCTTTTACGCCCAAGGCGTGGCCAAGGCCGATACCCTGAACACGACCTTGCCCACCACCTTGCACAGCGCCGGGCATTTGTCGCTGGCACGCTGGCGCGAGACGGGGGCGTTGCTTGGGGTGTGTGTTGCCTCGGTTGTGCCTGTGGCGTTTGGTGCTGTGATGGACGCGCCCTTTACCGGTTTTGCCATCGGTTTTTGTGTGCTGGCGCTGGCATCGGTCTTTGCGATGCGCGGTGAATGGCGCAGCGTAGGGGTGCCGTCGTCGACGGGGTTTGGCACCGTGCTGCGCGACCCCGTAGCGCGCCGACTGCTGCTGGTTGCTTTGCTTAATGCGGCCCCCGTTGCCGTTACCTCGACGTTGTTTTTATTTTATGTCCAAAGCGCATTGCAGGCCCCGGGATGGGAAGGGCCGTTGCTGTTGGTTTTCTTTCTGTCTGCCGCCGCTGCCGCGCCATTCTGGGGGCTGCTTGCCGAACGCTTTGGCCCCAAGTTGGTGCTGGTGGGGGCCATGGGACTGGCCATTGTTGCCTTTGCAGGTGCGCTTGCGTTGGGGCCAGGTGATATCTGGCCCTTCGCCCTTGTGTGCATCTGCTCGGGTGCGGCTTTGGGGGCGGATCTGACGTTGCTGCCCGCCATGTTCGCCGCACGCATGGCCAAAGTTGCGCCATCCGCCGCCGAAGGGTTCGGACTGTGGTCACTTGTATCAAAATTCACGCTTGCTTTCGCGGCGGTCACGCTACTTCCAATACTACAAGCTGTTGGCTACGACAGTGCTGCTTTGGTGAACCCACCCAAAGCGTTATCAACATTGATTTGGCTCTATGCAGGGGTGCCCTGCGTGCTCAAGGGCGCTGCAGTTGCGTTGCTTGTTGGGACAAATCTGCAAGAGGACGGTCACTGAAAATGGATGTTATCTATTTGCTTGTCGGCGCTGGCGTGGTTCTGCTGGGTGTTTTCATGCGCTGCAAGCTCTGGGCATTCTCAGGACAAAAAGCTGCTGATTATGCCGATGATTTGGTTGTGCTGGACATGAAGAAGCACCTGAACGGAGAGATGATCTGCGAAGGCGTCATCTTTGGGCCTACGGGTCGTGTGACCAGTAGCTTCGTTGCGGATTTCAATGTGGTCTGGGATGGTGACACCGCCCAGATTAGTGAGCATTTCGTGTATCACGATCGCGCGACACAAGACCGCTTTTGGACGATCAAGCTGGGTGCTGGTGGGCGATTTACTGCGACAGCGCCTGATGTGCCCGGGGTCGGCCAAGGGCAGCAGTCCGGATCTGCGATACAAATGCGGTATCCGATTAAATTACCTGATGATCTTGGGGGACATGTCTTGCAAACCATCGACTGGATTTACCTTACCCCCGAAGGAACAATGATCAATCGAAGCCAATTCCGCAAATTTGGCATTAAGGTCGCAGAGTTGGTTGCGACGATCCGAACAAAGGAAAAATGATGAACGAAGATTGGCAAGGAAAACGATATTGGTTGGTCGGGGCAAGCGCTGGATTGGGCGCGGCGCTTGCGCATAAAATCAGCAGTGCCGGAGCCGAGGTGATCGTATCGGCGCGGTCCGAAGGCAAGCTGGCCAAGTTGGTTGACGCACTTCCGGGCAAGGCCAGCTATCAGGCAATGGACGTGCAAGATATCGACAGCGTACGCGCCGCAGTTACTGCCGTAGGCGATGTGGACGGTATCGTATATCTAGCCGGAGCCTATTGGCCCTTTGGGGCGAAAGCCTGGGAAGCGGATCACGCCACAGCAATGATTGATGTCAATCTGACCGGCCTTGTCCGGGTACTTGGCGAGGTGGTGCCGGGCATGGTTGCAAAAGACGCAGGCCATATCGTGATCACCTCAAGCTTGACGGCCTTTCGCGGGTTGCCCCGATCCATTGGGTACACGGCCTCGAAGGCCGGTACGATGTCGCTGGCTGAATGTATGTATGCCGACCTGCGCAAGACGGGCGTCAAGGTGCAGGTCATTAACCCCGGGTTCATCAAAACCCAACTGACCGAAAAGAACGACTTCAAGATGCCTTTCCTGATGGAGCCCGAAGCTGCTGCTCAAGAAGTATTCGAGCACATGAATAGTGACCGTTTCAAAAAGAGCTTTCCGTTCGCATTCTCGATGCTTTTCCGCATCGCTCAATTCTTGCCGGATTCCTTGTATTATCGCATTTTCGGCTAAGATTGCACTGACCCAAAACGAATCCAAACGCGTCGTCTTGCGACGACACTCCTTTCTTGATGTGGTCCTTGCTTCTCTGGCTCTTAAATATCCCCGCCGGAGGCATCTTTTCTTAGGCACGTCCAAAAGTTTCGCCTCCGGCGGGGATATTTAAGAGCCAGAGAAACGGGTCAAACCGTGGCTTGATGTTTGTCAAAAAATGCTTTTGCTCGCAGCCAGACAGGTCCGTCCAGATGAGAGAGGCTGCTGAGAGTATTCAGAAGCTGCGCGGCGTAGTCCTCGGAACTTTCAAGTGGTAGCATCGACGGTAGGTTGTCGATTGCCGTTACATCAAGCGGTGGGGCGTCGCTGACCCGAAGCGCAGGGTTTTCCCAGGTGGTTGCGCGCTCGTAAACCGGGACCGGGTTGAAATCGCTATCGGGGTCACATGCAATGTCACCAATCACGCGCAGGCTGCGCGGTAGGGTTGCTGCATTTTTCGGGACGAAAATAGGGGTCTGGGGCCCCGCGAGAATGCAGTTGAAAAACAGTGCATGGTTCAGGATTTCAGGGAATGGGCCGCCATGTGCCGTTTGCGCCATGTCCCAGCCGGTGACTGAAATATCCAGCCGCTTGCACAGATCTGATGCGCCCGCGCCGACGCGGCCAAGTGCGCCGATCACCAAGGCATCTGGCCGCTTGGTATCCAGTTCATTCAATTCGGATTGGAGTTCTGCTGTTAGAGCATCCGCGTTTTCATAGGGGGAAATTGGTGCTGTTTGTGTTCCCTTGATCTGGGCGATCCAGCATTTTACGGCGACGGCGGCACCTGCGAAACCGGCCCAATAGCCGAAGGCGGCGACGCGGCGGCCCGTATCATCGGTGAGGTATTCAAGGTCGTACAATGTGCCTTTGCCAGCCTTGAAGCGCTTCAGGAGGGTCTGGCCGGCAGACTGGCCTTTGTAGGCGTGACCGAACATGATGTGGCGGTGCCTTAGGTCGGTGCCATCATCGGGGAGCTCTTTCAGGCCGAAGATAATCGCATCATCGGGCGCATCGGGCCAACTGTTCTGCGGTGCGATGGTACAGCCGGCTTTTGCGTAATCATCGATAGGAATGACACGCGTGTCCGAGGTCTCGACCGTGACGCGAAAACCTTGGGCCAACAGGGTTGCGGCACCCGAAGGGGTCAGGCCGACGCGGGTTTCATTGTCGCGCTGTTCGGCGCGAACCCAAAGGTGGGGCGCGGTCATAGCATGGCCTTTTGGTAGATGGTCTGGACGCTGGGCCGCGCTTGCATTTTGCTCATGAATTTCTCGATTTTGGGATAGAGCGCGACATCAACCCCATCGCCGGACAGCCAGTTACACACGACATAAAGATAGGGGTCGGCAATGCTGAAGGTATCGCCCAGCACATAGTCGCCGCGCAAGATATGCGTGTCGACATAAGCGGCACAGGCGGCCATGGTTTCGGGGACCATTCTGGTCATATCGTCAAAGCTGGATTGCTGGGTCGCCCAGCGGGATCCGCGCATTTTATGTGCATGCGCGATATGCATGGTCGAGGCTAGATAATACATCGCGCTGCGCATATGGGCCGCGTTCTGTGGGGCGGTTGGGACAAGGTTTGCGGTTGGTGCGATGGCGGCGATGTAGTCCAGCAAGGCACCTGTTTCGGTCAGCACTGTACCATCTTCAAGTGCAAGCGCTGGCACGCGACCTTTGGGGTTGACTGCCAGATAGTCTGGTTTGGTTTGGTCGGCCGTTTTGAAATCCATTTGAACGGCATCATAGGGAAGCCCGGCTTCTTCCAAGGCGATGGCCACGGCGATCGAGATGGTGCCTTTGACCCAGTAGAGTTTCAGCATGATGTGGCCTTTCAGATATGGGTTTGCGCAGTGCGGCGTTCTGGCGTGTCAAGGTGGGGCACTGCATTGAAAAGGACGGGCGACCAGTGACCGCCGATGGGAAACAGCCGGTGCATCGAGGTGTTCATGATTGCCAGAGCCATGCGTGCCATGGCAGGCACGCCAAGCCCCATGGCCTGCGCCATCGCCATTGAAATCAGCCCGCCCGATGTGACCACAAGGGCGGGGCCTTGGCCGGCCGAGATTTCCTCGAGGACGGATTGGATGCGGGATTCAAAACTGGCGTAGCTTTCGGGTGGGTTATCAAGCTTGTCGCTTTTCCATGTCTCGAACACCAGCGGCAGGTGGGCGCTGAACCCGTGTTGGTCGTCTGGAAAAGGGACGCCGTGTTGTTTCTCAAGCAGGGTTGCTAGGGTGAAGTATTCCAGTTCGTTCAAGCGGGCGTCGCGGATGGGTTCCAGCCCAGTGCTCATGCCGTCAGCGGTTTCGATATGTCGGCGCAGGGTGCCGGTATAAAGCCGTGTGTGGTGGGTTTCCGAATGGCGCAGGTGGTCGCCCAGCCATGCTGCCTGTTGGTGGCCAAGCGGGCTGAGCATGTCATAGCTGGCTTCGTCCGTGGCACTTGAGTTGGCTTGGCCGTGGCGGATCAGGGTAATGTGGGACATGGGTGCGCCTTTTACTGTTGGGTCTTTGATAGGCAAGGGCTGCACGGGTTGGAAGAGCCGGAGCCTTCGGCGAGGATATTTTTTAGCCAGAGAAGCGAAGGGGCGCGTATCGGAAACAGCCGTGGCGCAAAATCGGGGTGGTGTGTCGGGATTGTGACTGCCGGTGATGGACGTTGCGCATTATGGTGCGGAAACCCGTTGCGAGGAGGATCCCCCATGGCTGAGACAATTTCATTTACGCTGGATGGCGAAAAGGTCGAGGCCGAGGCCGGGATGACCATTTGGGAGGTCGCAAACGGGCGCGGCCTGAAGATCCCGCATCTGTGTTATACGCCAGCACCGGGGTACCGTCCCGATGGCAATTGCCGCGCTTGTATGGTCGAGATTGAGGGCGAGCGGGTTTTGGCGGCGTCCTGTTTGCGTGAGCCTGCTGAAGGCATGGTTGTGACCACCAACAATGCCCGTGCCGAGAATGCGCGCAAGATGGTGATGGAGCTGCTTGTCACGGACCAGCCGCCCCAAGACGTAGCCCATGATAAGTCGAGCCACCTTTGGGATATGGCCGCGATGGAAGGCGTAGACGCCAGCCGGTTTCCGAAGCTGGAAGAGGGCCGCATTCCGCTGCTGGATGACAGCCATGTGGCAATGCGGGTCAATCTGGATGCCTGCATCCAGTGCAATCTGTGTGTGCGTGCGTGCCGCGAGGTGCAGGTGAACGATGTGATCGGCATGTCCGGGCGCGGGCAAGACAGCTATCCCACATTTGATATGGCAGATCCGATGGGTGCGTCGTCTTGTGTCGCGTGCGGCGAATGCGTGCAGGCCTGTCCGACGGGTGCCTTGATGGAGGCGACTGTCGTGGACGCCGATCAGGTTGGCGACCGCGCGGATTTCGACAGTGAGGTGGACAGCATTTGCCCGTTCTGCGGTGTGGGTTGTCAGGTGTCGCTGAAGGTCAAGGACGGCAAAATCAAATATGTTGAAGGCATCAATGGCCCTGCGAACGAGGGGCGTTTGTGTGTGAAGGGGCGGTTTGGGTTTGACTACATCCACCATCCGCACCGTTTGACCAAACCGCTGATCCGGCGTGACGATGCACCGGCCAAAGGGTTGAATGTCGATCCCGGCAATTGGCACACGCATTTCCGCGAAGCGTCATGGGACGAGGCGCTGGATTTCGCGGCCAATGGTATGAAAAAGGTCGGCGGGCAAGGGGTGGCCGGTTTTGGGTCTGCCAAGTGCACCAACGAGGAAGCCTATCTATTTCAAAAGATCATTCGTCAGGGCTTTGGCCATAACAACGTCGATCACTGCACGCGGCTGTGCCATGCGTCATCCGTGGCGGCGTTGATGGAGAATGTCGGGTCAGGTGCCGTGACCGCGACCTTTAACCAGATCGAAAACGCGGATGTGGCGATTGTGATCGGTGCGAACCCCACGGAAAACCACCCTGTCGCGGCGACCTACTTCAAGCAGTTCGCCAAGCGTGGCGGCAAGCTGATCGTGATGGACCCGCGCGGTCAGGCGCTCAAGCGGCATGCGTCGCATATGCTGCAATTCCGGCCCGGTACGGATGTGTCGATGCTGAATGCGATCATGCATGTGATCGTCGAAGAAAAGCTGTACGATCAGCAGTATATCGAAGCCTATACCGAAAATTGGGAAATCGAGAAGGCGCATCTTAAGACGTTTACGCCCGAAAAGATGGCCAAGATTTGCGGTATTGATGCCGAAACCCTGCGTGATGTGGCGCGGACTTTCGCCGGTGCCAATGCTGCCATGATCTTCTGGGGCATGGGCGTGTCGCAGCATATTCACGGCACTGATAACGCACGCTGTCTGATTTCGCTTGCGCTGATGACGGGCCAGATCGGGCGTCCCGGCGCGGGGCTGCATCCGCTGCGCGGGCAGAACAACGTGCAAGGGGCGTCTGATGCGGGATTGGTCCCGATGTTCTTGCCAGACTATCAACCGGTTTCCGATGACGGTGTGCGGTCTGCGTTTACCGAGGTGTGGAAAAGCGAGGATTTCAGCAACAAGAAGGGTCTAACGGTGATCGAGATCATGGATGCGGTCCATGATGGCGACATTCGAAGCATGTATGTGCTGGGTGAAAACCCCGCGATGTCAGACCCCGATGTGGAACACGCCCGCGATGCACTGGCCAAGCTGGAGCATCTGGTGGTGCAGGATATTTTCCTGACGGAAACGGCAAATTTTGCGGACGTGATTTTGCCCGCCTCCGCTTTTGCCGAAAAGGCCGGCACCGTGACGAATACCAACCGGCAGGTGCAGATGGGGCGTCCAGCGGTGACGCCGCCCGGCGACGCGAAAGAAGATTGGTGGATCGAAGTTGAACTGGCCAAACGGCTGGGGCTGGGATGGACCTATACGCACCCAAGCGAAGTCTTCGCTGAGATGAAGTTGAACATGTCGTCGCTGAACAACATCACTTGGGACCGGCTGGCGAGTGAGGGCGCGGTGACCTATCCGTCAACCAGCCCGACCGACCCGGGACAGGCGATCGTGTTTGGCGATGGATTCCCCCGTCAGGACGGGCGTGCACGGTTTACACCAGCCAGTATCATCGCACCCGATGATGCACCCGACGAGGATTATCCGATGATCCTGACCACGGGGCGACAGTTGGAGCATTGGCATACCGGTTCCATGACGCGGCGGTCTGCCGTGTTGGACGGGCTTGAACCCGAGGCGAACTGTTCCCTGCATCCGTCAACGCTGCGCAAGCTGGGGGTGACCCCTGGCGAACATGTGCGGCTGTCGACCAAACGCGGTACGATCGAGATTATGGCCCGAGAAGACCGGGCCGTATCGCCTGACATGGTTTTCCTGCCCTTTGCCTATGTTGAGGCGGCAGCGAATATCCTGACGAACCCGGCGGTTGATCCCTATGGCAAGATTCCTGAATTCAAGTTTTCAGCTGTTAAGGTTGAAGCGGTGAAGGGGGCTGTCGCAGCGGAGTAAACCCTGCTGCGGGCCATCTTGGCGGCGGCTGAAGCGTGCCTATGTTTTCTTCGGTACACTGATCACAGACCTGAATGAAATATTCGGGTCTTGCATCCCTCTTGCTTCACCGTTTTGTTGGCGGTGAACTGTATTGGCTAGGATCTTAAATTTTAGGGGATGAGGGACGCTGTCCCTCAAACTCCCTGGGATATTTATGAGCCAGAGAAGATGGGATGTAGTATGCGTATCGATGCGGACAGGTTTCTAGGGGATTTGCATAGCTTGCGGGGCTTTGGCGCTGCGGGCGTCGGAAAGGGCGTTGTGCGCCCGGCCTATTCTGACGCTGATCTTGCGGCGCGGCGTTGGCTTGCGCAGCAGATGCAAGACGCGGGTTTGCGCGTTGAAGTGGATGCGATGGGCAACCTGTTCGGCTTGGCCGACGGGCCGTCATTGCTGCTGGGGTCGCATTCGGACAGCCAGCCCGAGGGCGGTTGGCTGGATGGCGCTTTGGGTGTCATTGCAGCACTTGAGGTTGCGCGGGCAGCGCAAGAGGCGGGCGGGCCTGCGGTGTCGGTTGTGTCTTTTCAGGACGAGGAGGGACGGTTTGGCGTAACCACGGGCAGCGCCGTTTGGTCCGGGCAATTGTCGCAAGCGGATGCTGATCTGTTGGTTGATCACGCAGGCGTCAGTTTGGGCGGCGCCCGGCATGCGGTTGCAGAAATGGTGACCGGCCCAGTGTCGCCAAGCCAGTTCACTGGCTTTGTCGAGCTGCACATCGAGCAAGGCCCTACGTTGGACAGCAGTGGCGAAAAAATTGGTGTTGTCACTGATATCGTTGGCATTCGCGATATGAAAGTCACCTTTGAGGGTCAGCAAAACCACGCAGGCACCACGCCGATGCACCTGCGACGCGACGCGTTTCAGGCGGTGTCGGCATTTAATGCGCTGCTGAATGACCGGCTGCGCAATGTGGTGACGCCGCAGACGGTTTGGACCATCGGGCACCTGTCGTTGCACCCGAATGCGTCCTCGATTGTGCCCGGGCGGGCGGTGTTTTCAATGCAGTGGCGCGATGCGGACGCGGATCGGTTGGCGCGGATGGAGGAGATCATTCGCACCTCAGCCTCGGAGATTGCACAGGCGCAGAGGATGGTGCTGAGCTATGGGCCTTTGCTGGGGCTTGAGCCGGTTTCGATGGATCAGCGGTTGCGGGCTGCCCTTGAGGCGGGGGCCGAAACCGTGGCGCCAGGCAAGTGGCGCAAAATGCCGTCGGGCGCGCTGCATGATGCGACAAACGTGTCCCGGCTGATGCCTGTGGCGATGTTGTTCGTGCCGTCGATTGGCGGGCTAAGCCACACCTTCGAGGAAGACACGGACGAAGATGATCTGGTCGCGGGCGTGCAGGTGCTGGCGCAGGCGGTCGCACAGTTGGGATCAAAAACGTAGATACCCGCGCCGTTCAGCCCGGTTGCGGTGCCTGTCCGCGACACGCGATGCATCGCGCAGGTTGGCAAAGCTTTGCACGACGGCCTTGGGGCGGCCACCAGCGACGCCCCACTCGCGCAGCACGGATACTTCGCTGAACAGGTTCATCGCGATTTCGACGCGGTAAAACAACCGCCCTTGCGCGCGTCCCGTACGGTAGAGGAGGCATTCAATCATGCGATGAATCTAGCGCCGGAGGGCCCGAGGACGCAACGGGAAACCGTGTCTGCCTAAGTGTTTTTTGTGGTGACAGTCTTAGAATTGCATGAAAGCGTAGGGCCTGAGAAAAAGGAAAGTACCTATGATAGATACCCCCGACCTATTGCGCAGTGAACACCCCGGCGGTGTCGTGTGCCTGACGCTGAACCACGCGCCGGTGAATGCGCTTTCTGCCGCTGCTTTGATGCAGTTTGCGCAGGCGATCAAAGCGCTTGAGGCGGATCCATCAGTGCGCGCCATTGTGATCGCATCGCCGTTCAAAGTGTTTTCGGCCGGGCTGAACCTGAAAGAAGCGCAAGGGTTTGATCTGTCGGACCAGCACGCAATCGTGACCGGATTGAACGAGGGGTTTCTGGCCTTGTTCGCCTGCAAAAAGCCGGTCGTCGTAGCGGTGAACGGGGCCGCGATCGCGGGTGGGTTGTTTTACGTCTTGGCCAGCGATGTCCGTCTTGCCGCGCCCAAGGCCGCCTTTGGGCTGGCCGAGGTGCGTGTGGGGGCGGATTTCCCCATTGGCCCGCTCGAGATTGCGCGCGCAACCTTGTCGCCCAATGATCTGCGGCGTTTGATGTTGACCGGACAGCCGATGTCGGCAGAGGACGCGAAGATTTCGGGCATCGTAGACCGGATCGTGCCTGCCGAGGACCTGATGCAAGCCGCGTTGGACGAGGCTGCGAAACTGGCGCAGATACCGCCTGCGACCTTTGCATCGGTCAAGGCGCAGATCCGCGGCGAAGTGATTGCCAAGATCAAAGCGGGCATCGCAGCGGGGGCGAACACGCCAGAGGGCGGTTGGTTTAACGACGAAACCGTGCCCGCCATGCGCGCAATGTTGGGCGGCTAGGACACCGGTTTGCGCATTGTGATGCTGGTGGGCCGGTCAAAACCGGCATGTGCGGTGCGTGCGTATTCGGTAAAACCAAGGGCATGGAAGGTGGCGTGATTGTCCTCAAGCTCTACCCTTGTTTGCAATTCGAGCATCGGCAGGCGCAGGGCGCGGGCGCGCGCGTCTGCGTGATTGATCAGGTGGCGGGCAAGTCCGAGCCTTTGATGGGTCGGGGCCACGCAGACCTTGCCAAGATACAGTCTGCCGGGTTTCGCGGTCAGGATCATGCACGCTAAAGGCGGCGCGCCAATGCACCAGATTTCGGCCTGTGCTGCGGTGTCCCGCAGGCTTGCCTCTGTGACCCGACCCAGTGAACTGGGCGGGGCAATGCGCCCCTCCATATAGCCGAAACAGTCGTGCATGAGCACCAAAAGCGCCGAGAGCGCGGGATCGTCGGGGCCAAGTTGATAGGGTGTCAGGTCCATGTCACGTCCCCCAAGAATATATAGCCCGCCCCGTAGATGGTTTTGATCAACTGCGGGTTTTTAGGGTCTTCGCGCAGTTTGGTGCGCAGCCGCGATATCCGCACATCCATGGCGCGGTCAAAGCTTTCTGACGCGACGCCGCCAAGGCTGGTTTGCATTTGTGCGCGGCTGATCAGGCGTTTAGGGGCATCCAGAAACAGGCGCAAGACTTCGCCTTCGGCATGGGAAAACGGGGTTTCCACGCCTGTGTCATCCTCGAGCGTGTAGCGGTCGAAATGTGCTTTCCATCCGTTGAAGGTCGCGACGTTGCCCGATTGGGACGCGGGTTTGGTGCTGCGCAGCCGGGCACGGATGCGCGCGACGACTTCGGCGGGATCGAACGGTTTGATGATGTAATCATCGGCCCCCAGTTCCAGCCCAGTCACGCGGTCCTGAACCTGTGCGCGGCCCGAGATGATGATGACAATTGCACCTTGCTCTAGCGCCAGACGGTGCACCAGCGTCAGTCCGTCGGTGTCGGGCAGCGATAAATCCACAAGGCAGACATCAGGGGTGTGGGTGGCCAATGCGGCCTCGAATGCGCGCGCACGGCCAAAACTGAGCGTGTCGAACCCGGCTTCTTCCAGCACTTCGGCCAGCAAGGTCCGGATTTCGGGTTCGTCGTCCAGAATTGTAACAAGGGGGCGTGTCATTGTGCAGCGATCTCTTTGGGGGTGATCAGCGCAGTCAAATCGTCTGTGCCAAAGGGTTTGCGCAGGACCGGCGCGCGTTTCTGCGCGTCAAGGAACAGCGGATCATCGGCGGGCAGCGATGTCATCAGCACCAAAGGTGGGGCATCGGGGCCAAGACGTTTGGCCAGATCAAGGCCGGTCGCCTCGCCCACCAACTGGATATCGGACAAGACCAGTGCGATGTCGGGCAGGTTTGCCAGCAGGGCAGTTGCCTCGTCTGCGCTGGCGGCTTCTATCACGGAATGGCCCAGACCCATCAGCATGTCACGCACCAGCGCGCGCAGATCATCGGCGTCTTCGACCAACAGCACCAGCCCTGTGGTCGCGGCAACAGCAGCCCGGTAGGGCAAGCGCATGGTCACCTGCGCGCCGCTGTTTGTGTTGTCCAGCCGCAGATCGCCGCCTGCGGATTTCACCATGTCATAGACCATCGCCAGACCTAGGCCCGACCCTTCGGCCCCTTTGGTGGTAAAAAACGGCGTAAAGCCGTTTTCAAGCGCCGACGGCGAAAAGCCCGGTCCGCTGTCGCGCAGATTAAATTCAATCCAGGTGTCATGCACCAGCTGCACCGAGAGCGTGATAAGCCCCGACGTGCCGCAGGCGTCACGCGCGTTTAGGATCAGGTTCAGCAGCCCGTCTTGCACCAAACCGCTGTCCAGCAGGACGGGGCGGTCCGGCATGTGGTTTTCGATGCGAAATTCAACAGCTTCGGGCAGGGTGGGCCGCGCCATCACGCTTAGATCAGCGAGCATGGTACCAATATCGGTCGCCATCGGGCGCAAGGTCCGCGCGCCGGTCATATCGGCGATGGTGCTCAGCAATGCGCCGCCACGCCGCGCGGCTGCCAAGGTGCCTTCGACCAAAGGGTGCGCGGCTGCGGGCAAGGCATCCAGCCGCCCCAAACGGGATTGCATGCCAAGGATGATCGTCAGCAAATTCGAGAAATCATGGGCCAGCCCCGAGATCACCTGAGCCGCAGATTCACGCCGTCTGGTTTGTTGCAGGGCCGTGCGGTTTTGTGTTTCTTCGGTCACGTCCATCGACAGAATATAGACGCCGCCATTGGTGTCGGGGGTAAACGCACCCCGGATGCGGCGGGCGCTTGCCTCGTCGGTGAACTCAACAATAGAGGGCTTGCCGGCATAGGCCTTGTCCAGCGAGGGCTTGATGCTGTCATGGGCCTGCGCCCCCAACACATCGCGAATTTGACGCCCGATCAAATCAGCGGGCCGTCCGGGCATCACGGTGTTCAGCTGCCGGTTGGAATAGCTGTAGTACCCGGCGGAATCTACATGGGCGATATGGGCTGGCATCATTTCGGTCGTCAGGCGGGTGCGGGCCTCTGAATGGATCAACTGGCGCTTGGTCTCTTCCAGCGCTGCGTTCATCGCGGCCAGTTCGCGGTTGGTGGCGGATAATTCTTCGGCATGGGCGATGACCTGCCCCGACAGCGCATCTGACCGCGCGCGCAACAACGCTTCTTGCTGTTTGGTGCGGGTGATGTCGGTATAAACCGTCACCCAGCCCCCCTGCGGCAGCGGCGACCCTTCGACCGAGATCGTGCGCCCGTTGGCGCGGGTGCGCTCCATATAATGTGGTGCAAAGGCGCGGGCCTGCTCGACGCGTTCCGCCACAAACGCATCGACATCCGCGACGTCGCCATATTCGCCTGTTTGCGCCAGATGGGTGATCGTTTCCTGAAAGGTTGCACCGGGCATCACAAGGGCGCGTGGCAGGTCAAACATCTGTTGGAAGGGCGCATTGCACAGCACCAACTTCAGCTCTGCGTCATAAATAGTGAGCGCTTGGGCAATCAGGTTCAGCCCGGCCGCCGTCATCGCGTTGGTTTGCGTGTCGTTCAGCTGCATGTTTACCCCTTTCTCTCGCCCTCACCGGCTATCACCTTAAGGGTACTGGCGCAAAGGCTGTTGCACTAAATCTGCCCTGTAACAATTCGAAAGGATTGAGAAATCATTAAGAAAAAGTTGACGATCAACATTCGATGAACATCATGGTGCACATCAGAATCGCACCAGCGATCGACCTGCCATTAAAGAGCAGGCATTGGGAGGAAGATATTTGGCTTACAAGCTTGTAAGTGCCGACGGACCGCAGTCCGTACCGGCGCTGTTGCACCGTAATGCGAAGCAATTCGCGAACGCGCCGGCGTATCGCGAGAAAGAATACGGCATCTGGCAAAGCTGGACATGGTCCCAGACGCGTGACGAAGTCGAAGCATTAGCCCTTGGCCTGCTTGAACTTGGCGCAAACGAGGGTGATTTTATCGCCATTGTCGGGCGCAACCGTCCCTATCTATACTGGGCGATGATGGCCGCCGAGATGGTTGGCGCTGTGCCGGTGCCCCTGTACCAAGACGCCAACGCCGAAGAAATGGCCTATGTGCTGGATCACTGCGGCGCGCGGTTTGTCGTGGCCGGTGATCAGGAACAGGTCGACAAGGTGCTTGATGTTCAAGACCAGCTGACCCAGTTCGAACGCATCATCTATCTTGATCCGCGCGGACTGCGTAAATACGACCACGCCGCTTTGGACCAGTATAGTGCAGTCCAAGAAATGGGCCGTAAAAACCGCGACAAGCACATCAAAGAACTGGAAGCGCGTCAGGCCAAGCTGAATTACGACAGCACTGGGGTGATGCTCTATACGTCCGGCACCACGGGCAAGCCTAAGGGCGTCGTGCTGAGCAACCGCAACATTATCGAGACAGCCAAGTCGTCGTCCGAGTTCGACCATCTGCGTCAGAGCGATGATATTCTGGCCTACCTGCCGATGGCTTGGGTCGGGGATTTCATATTCTCGGTGGGTCAGGCGCTTTGGACAGGGTTTTGTACGAACTGTCCTGAATCCGCTGACACGATGCATGTCGATCTGCGTGAAATTGGACCGACCTATTATTTCGCACCGCCCCGCGTTTTTGAAACCCAGTTGACCAGCGTCATGATCCGCATGGAAGACGCCAGCCGGATGAAAAAGTGGTTGTTCGACCGCTTTATGAAAGTTGCGCGCAAGGTTGGCCCTGACATTCTGGATGGCAAACCCGTGGGTCTTATGGACCGGCTGAAATACGGTCTGGGCGAGCTGATGATCTACGGCCCGCTGAAAAACACACTTGGCCTAAGCCGCGTGCGCGTTGGCTATACGGCGGGCGAGGCGATCGGGCCTGAAATCTTTGATTTCTATCGCAGTCTCGGGATCAACCTGAAGCAGCTGTACGGCCAGACCGAAGCAACCGTGTTCATCACCGCACAGCCAGATGGCGAAGTGCGCAGTGATACGGTCGGCGTGACTTGCCCCGGCGTAGAGCTGAAGATCGCCGACAATGGCGAGGTGTTTTACCGCAGCCCCGGTGTTTTTGTTGAATACTACAAAAACCCCGAAAGCACGGCTGATACCAAAGATGCCGAAGGCTGGGTTGCCACCGGCGACGCGGGATTTATCGAGGAAAGCACAGGACATCTGCGCATCATCGACCGTGCCAAGGACGTTGGCAAAATGGCCAATGGCAGCCTGTTCGCGCCGAAATACGTTGAGAACAAGCTGAAGTTTTTCCCGAATGTTCTTGAGGCCGTGGTGTTTGGCAATGGCCGTACCGAATGTACCGCATTTATCAACATTGACCTGACGGCAGTTGGTAACTGGGCAGAGCGGAACAACATTGGCTATGCGTCCTATCAGGAATTGGCACGGCATCCGCAGGTGATGGACCAGATCCAAAGCCATGTGGAAGAGGTCAACGCATCAATCGCCGAAGACGAGATGCTGTCGGGCTGTCAGGTGCACCGCTTTGTTGTGCTGCACAAAGAACTGGACGCCGATGACGGCGAATTGACCCGCACCCGCAAAGTGCGCCGCAAGGTGATTGGTGAAAAGTTCGAAGACATCATCAACGCGTTGTATGATGGATCATCATCGGTCAGCACGGTCACAGAGGTGACCTATGAGGACGGGCGCAAGGGGTCGATCTCGGCCACGCTGGAAGTGCGCGATGCGAAGGTTTTCGCAGATAATCGCAAGAAGGCTGCGGCATGAGCATCATGAGCGGAGTGTTCGGGCGCATCGGGCGCGCAGTGGATTTTAAGACCATTTGGAATGAGGGTGTCGCATGAAGGATCAGGCGGACGGATACATTACGGCGGATGGTCGTCAGATCGGCCCGGTCGTGATGGAGATGAAAAACATCACCCTGCGGTTTGGTGGCGTGGAAGCGATCAAGGATATCTCTTTTGATATTCGCGAGGGCGAAATTCGCGCAATCATCGGGCCGAATGGTGCGGGCAAATCGTCGATGCTGAACGTGATCAGCGGGTTTTACGTGCCCCAAGAAGGCGAAGTTTGGTACAAAGGTGCGCGTCGCGCCCCGATGAAGCCGTTTCAGGTGGCCGAACAGGGTATCGCGCGGACTTTCCAGAACATCGCTTTGTTTGAAGGCATGTCAGTTTTGGACAACGTCATGACCGGTCGTTTGACCCATATGAAGACCGGCCTTTTTGCGCAGTCGTTCTGGAAGGGCAAGGCCGAGGCGGAAGAGACTGCGAACCGCGAGGTTGCCGAGAGAATCATCGATTTCCTTGAGATTCAGGCCATTCGCAAAACGCCGGTTTCACGCCTGTCCTATGGCTTGAAAAAACGGGTCGAACTGGCTCGCGCTTTGGCTGCCGAGCCGTCGATCTTGCTGCTGGATGAACCGATGGCGGGCATGAACGTCGAGGAAAAAGAGGACATGAGCCGCTTTATTCTGGATGTGAACGACGAATTCGGCACCACGATCGCCCTGATCGAACATGACATGGGCGTCGTGATGGACCTGAGCGACCGCGTGGTCGTGATGGATTACGGCAAAAAGATCGGCGACGGCACACCCCATGAGGTGCGCAATAACCAAGACGTGATCGACGCCTATCTGGGGGTCGCACATGATGACTGATTTTGACCTAAATTTTGCGAACTGGAGGGTCTGAGATGCCTGAGCAACTGGCCTTTGCCCTAGAGGTAACCGCGAACGGTCTGATGGCGGGGGTGCTTTATGCGCTTGTCGCCTTGGGATTTGTTCTGATCTACAAAGCGTCCGGCATTTTCAACTATGCCCAAGGGGTTATGGCGCTTTTCGCTGCGCTGACCTTGGCAGGGATCATGGACGGGCAGGTACCGTTCAGCCATTTGATCAACGCTGTTTTCGGCACCGATGTGCATCACTTTGGCTGGAACGTTCCGGCGTTTCTGGCAATTCTGCTGACGATGGTCGTAATGATCGCGCTTGCTTATGCGGTGCAGCGGTTGGTGTTCCGCCATCTGGTGGGGCAAGAACCGATCATCCTGTTCATGGCGACGATCGGTCTGGCCTATTTCCTTGAAGGTGTCGGCGATCTGATGTGGGGATCCGACATCAAGTCGATGGACGTCGGGCTGCCGCAGGGCATCAACATGTGGATCGACGAAACCACGTTCGGTGCCTTTGGATACGGTTTCTTTATCGACAACCTTGATATCGTAGCGAGTGTTATCGCGGCGTTGCTGGTCATCGGTTTGGTGATGTTTGCACAATACACCAAGCAGGGGCGCGCTATGCGGGCTGTGGCGGATGACCATCAGGCGGCGTTGTCGGTCGGTGTGTCGTTGAACTTTATCTGGATTTTGGTGTGGTCGCTGGCCGGGTTTGTCGCCCTCGTGGCGGGCATCATGTGGGGCACGAAATCGGGCGTGCAGTTCTCGCTGTCGCTGATCGCGTTGAAAGCGCTGCCGGTGTTGATGTTGGGCGGGTTTACGTCGATCCCCGGTGCGATTGTGGGCGGTTTGATCATCGGCGTGGGTGAGAAACTGTTCGAATTCCTGATTGGTGCGCCTTTCCTTGGCGGTGCGACTGAAAACTGGTTTGCCTATATGTTGGCGCTTATTTTCTTGGTGTTCCGTCCGCAGGGCTTGTTTGGGGAGAAGATCATTGAACGCGTGTAGTATATTTCGATGTCGGATCGGGGCCCTGCCAATGTGTATTGATCGCGCCCCGGGATTTAAAACCATTTGGAATGAGGGGCGCGTCTGATGCTTTATCGTGAATCAGGGGATTTCAGCTCCACCTATGCAGAAGACAGCCAGACGTTTCCGATCAAGTTTGACCGGTACCGCTATTACTTTGTGCTGTTCCTCGCCATTGCCGTGATCCCGTTTATGATCAACGACTATTGGGTAAACTCGCTTTTCCTGCCGTTCCTGATCTATGCCATTGCGGCGATCGGGTTGAACATTCTGGTGGGGTATTGCGGGCAGGTCAGCCTGGGTACCGGTGGTTTCATGGCTGTAGGTGCTTATGCCTGCTACAAGCTGATGACCAGTTTTCCAGATGTCAGTATGCTGGTGCATGTCTTGCTTTCGGGGCTTGTGACAGCGGCGGTTGGCGTGCTGTTCGGTCTGCCATCCCTGCGGATCAAGGGGTTCTATCTGGCGGTGGCGACATTGGCCGCGCAGTTCTTTCTTGTGTGGCTGTTCAACAGGGTGCCGTGGTTTTACAACTATTCGGCTTCTGGCCAGATCAGCGCACCCGAGCGTACGTTCTTTGGCATCAACATCACCGGTGCCAATACCCAAGCTTGGGCGACCTATCTGTTCTGTCTGATGTTTGTGATCTTTAGCGCCTATGTTGCGCGCAACCTGACCCGCGGGTCGGTGGGCCGCAAATGGATGGCAATCCGCGACATGGACATCGCGGCCGAAATCATCGGCGTGAACCCCTTGCGGGCCAAGCTGACGGCCTTTGCAGTATCGTCGTTCTTTATCGGTATCTCAGGCGCGTTGTTCTTCGCGATCTATCTGGGAGCGGTCGAGGTTGGCGAAGTCTTTGGCATCCAGAAATCATTCCTTGTGCTGTTCATGATCATCATCGGCGGTCTTGGGTCCATCTTTGGCAGCTTTGCCGGGGCCGCGTTTCTGGTGCTGCTGCCTGTGGTGCTTAAGATCGTTGGCGTGGACTGGCTGGGCTGGCCCACGGATATCGTGGCGCATTTGCAGCTTGTGATCGTCGGGGGGCTGATTATCGTGTTCCTGATCGCAGAACCGCACGGCCTTGCCCAATTGTGGCGCGTGGCCAAGGAAAAACTGAGATTGTGGCCCTTCCCGCACTAGGGAACGGCGCATGGCAGGGGGGAGGAGACCCCCGCCGAAGAAGACGACCGGGAAAACCGGCACTATCGGACATATCCAGGGAGGAAACACCGATGAACATGAAACTGAAACTGACCGCAGCGGCGCTTGGCGTTACGCTAGCCGCTGGCCCCGCAATGGCAGAGCTTGTCTTTCCATCGCTAAGCTACCGCACCGGCCCCTATGCGGCGAACGGCATTCCGTTTGCTGATGGCTATGCGGATTACTTCACGTTGCTGAATGAACGCGACGGTGGCATCGGTGGCGAACCGATCCGCATGATTGAATGCGAAACCGGCTATAACACCGAAAAAGGTGTGGAATGCTATGAAAGCACCAAGGGCGAAGGCGCGCTGGTCTATCAACCGCTGTCCACAGGCATCACCTATCAGCTGATCCCCAAAGCGACGGCTGACGGCATTCCTGTACACTCGATGGGCTATGGCCGGACATCTGCCAAAGACGGCACTGTGTTCAAAAACATCTTTAACTACCCTGCGAACTACTGGGATGGCGCATCGGTCGCGATCAAGCACCTGTTGGACATCAACGGTGGCAGCCTTGAGGGTAAAAAAATCGCGCTGGTCTATCACAACTCTGCTTACGGCAAAGAGCCGATCCGCACGCTGGAAGAGCTGAGCAAAAAGCACGGTTTTGAACTGTCCTTGCTGCCCATCGACCACCCCGGTCAGGAGCAGAAATCGCAGTGGCTGCAGATCCGCCGCGAAAAGCCTGACAACGTCATCATGTACGGTTGGGGTGTTATGAACCAGGTTGCCGTTCAGGAAGCGGCGAACATCCGTTACCCGATGGATCAGTTCATCGGCATCTGGTGGTCCGGTTCTGAAAACGACGTGCGTCCTGCGGGCGAAGCGGCTAACGGCTACAAGGCTCTGACGTTCCACAACGTTGGCGATGACTTCCCAGTGTTTGCAGACATCCAGAAGTTTGTTGTTGATTCGGGCAAAGCTGCCGGCGCAGGCGACCAGATCGGTACGGCTTTGTACAACCGTGGTCTTTATGCCGCGATGCTGGCGGCCGAAGCTGCGAAAACAGCGCAAGGTATCCACAACACAAAGGCCCTGACACCTGCACAAATGCGTGACGGTATGGAAGCGCTCGAGATCACAGAGGCCAAAATGGCCGGTCTTGGTCTGCCAAACTTTGGTCCAGAGTTCACTGTGTCGTGTGAAAATCACGGTGGCAGCGGCCTTGTTGCCGTATCCCAGTGGGACGCAGCCGCCGACAGCTGGAGCTTGATCACGGACTATGTCCAGTCTGACCAAGACGTCCTGACACCGCTGATCGCCGAAGATGCAGCCGCATTCGCAGCTGAATCCGGTATCACACCTGGCTGCTAAGCGGACCTTTTGACTTGGGATGCGGCGGCAAGACCGCCGCATCCCGACAACCGCCACCTATGAAAGAGACACCCATGCTGGACGCCACCCCAACGCCCGACGCGCAGGTCGAGACCCTTCTTGAGGTCAACAATATCGAAGTGATCTATAACTCGGTCATTCTTGTGCTCAAGGGCGTGAGCCTGAAGGTGCCCAAGGGAGGTATCACAGCCCTGCTGGGCGGCAATGGCGCGGGCAAGACGACAACCCTCAAGGCGATTTCGAACCTGCTGCATTCCGAGCGTGGCGAAGTGACCAAAGGGTCGATTAAATACCGCAACGAGCCGGTGCATAAATCCGACCCCGCGGAAATGGTTAAACGCGGTGTCGTGCAGGTCATGGAAGGCCGGCATTGTTTTGAACACCTCACCATCGAAGAAAACCTGCTGACCGGTGCCTATACCCGCAGCGATGGCAAGGCCGCAATCGCGCGCGACCTTGAGATGGTGTATGAATATTTCCCCCGTCTGCGCGAACGGCGCAAATCGCAAGCGGGCTATACCTCGGGTGGTGAACAGCAAATGTGCGCGATTGGTCGCGCCCTGATGTCACGCCCTGAAACGATCCTGCTGGATGAGCCGTCTATGGGCCTGGCCCCGCAGTTGGTTGAACAGATCTTCGAGATCGTGAAATCGGTGAACGAGAAAGAAGGCGTGACCTTCTTGCTGGCCGAACAGAACACCAACGTGGCGCTGCGGTTTGCGCATTACGGATACATCCTTGAATCCGGTCGCGTGGTGATGGACGGCCCCGCCGCCGATCTGCGCGAAAATCAGGACGTCAAGGAATTCTACCTCGGCATGTCCGACGAGGGCCGCAAATCCTTCCGCGATGTGCGCAGCTACCGCCGCCGCAAGCGCTGGCTTAGCTAAACAAACCCTTGCCGCCGATCCTGAACTTTACATGAATTGCGAGTAAGCAACATGGCACCGATGTCCCATTTCGATGATCTAGAAACCCGTAGCCCAGAGGCACGCGCCGCCGATCTGGCGCAGACCTTGCCCACCCAGATCGCCCGCGCCAAGGCGTTGCCGGGCTATGCAGGGGCATTGGACGGGATTGACCCTGCGACCATCACCAGTGCCGACGCCCTTGCCGCATTGCCGGTGCTGCGCAAATCCGAACTGGGCAAGGCACAGGGGACTTCAGCGCCCTTCGGCGGCTTTACGACCAAACCTGCCCACGCCTTTACGCATATCTTCCAATCGCCCGGCCCGATTTACGAACCTTCCTCCAACGCGCCTGACTGGTGGCGCATGGGCCGGTTCCTGCACGCGGTCGGCATCGGGTCAGGGGATATTGTGCAGAACTGCTTCGGCTACCATCTGACCCCTGCCGGCATGATCTTTGAATCCGGTGCGCAGGCTGTCGGGGCCGCCGTGTTGCCCGCGGGAACGGGCCAAACCGAACTTCAGGTCATCGCTGCGCGCGACGTCGGCACGACCGCCTATGCCGGTACGCCTGACTACCTCAAGATTATCCTCGAAAAAGCCGACGAAATGGGCATAACCCTTGGCATCACCAAGGCCGCTGTCGGTGGCGGTGCTCTGTTCCCGTCCTTGCGCGACTACTACACTGGTCGCGGCATCACCTGTCTGCAAAGCTATGCCACCGCTGATCTGGGCAACATCGCCTACGAGAGCCCCGCGATGGAAGGCATGATCGTCGACGAAGACGTCATCGTCGAAATCGTCACCCCCGGCACCGGCAATCCGGTCCCGGCTGGCGAAGTTGGCGAAGTCATCGTGACCACGCTAAACCCTGACTATCCGCTGATCCGTTTCGCCACAGGCGACCTAAGCGCCATTCTGCCCGGCACATCTCCCTGCGGCCGCACCAACATGCGCATCAAAGGCTGGATGGGCCGCGCCGATCAAACCACCAAGATCAAAGGCATGTTCGTGCGCCCGGAACAGGTCGCCGCTCTTGTCGATCATCACCCCGAAATCAACAAGGCCCGCGTCGTCGCCAGCCGCGCAGGCGAACAAGATGTGATGACAGTTCATATCGAAACAACCGGCGGCGACGCCGATGCCTACGCGCAAACCGTGGCCAATGTGCTCAAACTCAAAGGCAAGATCGTGATCGCCGACCCGGGCACTCTTCCCAAAGATGGCCTCGTGATCGAAGACCAGCGCAGCTACGACTAATCCCCTTGTTCTCTGGCTCTTAAATATCCTCGCCGAAGGCGGCGCGACGTCGCACCATGTGCAGCGATAATTTTGCATCCCCTGCTGGTATTTCCGACTAAAATAGTCGAAACCAATTTTATGACCACGCGCCAGAAAAATTCACCTCAAGCCGCCGTCAAAGCCCCCCGCGACGGGTTGCGCGCTTTGGCAGCAATTGCGATTGCAATTGCTGCGGCCTGTGCCTTGCCGATGCTGGCCGTCTTGCTGGCTGCCCTTATGGGGGGCACGGATACCGTACGCCACCTGATCGACACCGTACTGCTGGGCTATGCCGGGACGACCCTGTTGCTGGTTGTCATCGTGGCTTTGGGGACGTTTGCATTGGGTGTCGGGGCCGCATGGCTTGTTACTATGACCCGCTTTCCGGGGGCCAAGATTCTTGAAATCGCGCTTGTTCTGCCGCTGGCCTTTCCGGCCTATGTGCTGGCGTATGCCTACACCCATGTGCTTGATCATCCGGGTATCGTGCAGACTTCCCTGCGCAATGCGACCGGCTGGGGGCCGCGGGACTATTGGTTTCCTGAAATCAGATCGCTGGGCGGTGCCGCCCTGATGCTGATCTTGGTGTTGTATCCTTATGTTTACCTTCTGGCCCGTGCGGCTTTCTTGCAGCAATCGGCCACGACATTCCTTGCTGCGCGTGCCTTGGGCAGCAGCGCATGGGTGGCGTTTTACAAGGTCAGCCTGCCGCTTGCGCGCCCCGCCATTGCAGGGGGCGTACTGCTCGCCGTGATGGAGACGATCGCGGATTTTGGCACCGTCGCCTATTTCGGTGTCCAGACCTTTGCGACGGGCATCTATACCAGCTGGTTTTCCCTGTTTGACCGCGCGGGTGCCGCACAGCTCGCGCTGTGCCTGCTCAGCTTTGCACTGCTGTTGGCGATGCTTGAGCGTATCCAGCGCGGCAAGGCGAAATACCACGACCCGTCGCGCCGCGCGGTGTCGATGCCGCCGGCGCAATTGACAGGCTGGCGTGCGGCAGCAGCGCTTGTTGCTTGTGGCCTGCCTGTGCTGCTTGGTGCCGTGCTGCCTGTCGTGATCCTGTTTTCGATGGGCATTGGCTCTGAACAAGACCTTCTCAGCCCGCGCTACCTTGGTTTTATCCGCAACTCTGCCACGCTGGCGGGCATTGCAGCAGTCGTTACCGTCACAGCGGCGGTTTGCGTCGGGTTCTTTCAGCGGCTGCGGCCCGGCAAGCTGTCGAATGGGGCGGCCTATGTCGCACGGCTGGGCTATGCGGTGCCGGGCGGCGTGATCGCTGTGGGCCTGCTGGTGCCGTTCGCGGCCTTTGACAATGCGCTGGATGCGTGGATGCGCAGTACCTTCAATATCTCTACCGGCTTGTTGGTAACGGGGTCGATCTGGCTGCTGGTTGCAGCCTATATGGTACGCTTTCTGGCCGCGGCCCTAGGGGCGTATGAGGGCGGTCAGGCGATGGTGCATGCGAATATGGATTCGGCGGCGCGGTCCTTGGGGGAAACCCCGGTTGGCACCCTGCGACGGGTGCATTTGCCCATTCTGTCCCCCAGCCTGCTGACGGCGTTGTTGATCGTCTTCGTCGATGTGATGAAGGAACTGCCCGCGACGTTGATCATGCGTCCTTTCAACTATGACACGCTGGCAGTGCAGGCCTACCGGCTGGCCAGCGACGAAAGACTGGATGGGGCCGCCGTGCCATCGCTGGTGATTGTCGCGCTGGGGTTGCTGCCCGTCATCCTGATCTGCCGACAGGTCGGGCGGCAGCGCTAGGGCTACCGCCGTCTTGCATCAACCCCGAAGATGTTCGTCGAAATGGGCCAGCGTGCGTTCCCATGCAAGTTCGGCTGCTTCGGCATCATAGCGCGGGGTCGTATCGTTGTGAAAACCGTGGTTCACATCGGGATAGAAATGCACGCTGAATTCTTTTTGATTGGCACGCAGCGCGTCTGAATAGGCATCCCAGCCTGCATTGACCCGTTCGTCCAGCCCTGCATAGTGGATCATCAGCGGGGCTTGGATCGCGGGGACGTCTGCGGCATCCGGTTGGCGGCCATAAAATGGCACCGAGGCCGCCAGATCGGGATAGGCCACCGCCAAGGCATTGCACACGCCGCCGCCATAGCAAAACCCGACTGCGCCGACTTTGCCGATGGTATCATCATGATCGCGCAGAAATTCGAATGCGGCAAAGAAATCGGCCATCAGCTTGGCCCCGTCCATGGATTTCTGCATTTCGCGCCCCTCCTCGTCTGTGCCGCGATAGCCACCCAACGGCGTCAGACCATCGGGACCAAGGGCAATGTATCCCGCCTTGGCGCAGCGGCGTACCACGTCTTCAATATAGGGATTCAGGCCACGGTTTTCGTGGACCACCAGCACGGCGGGCAGGGGGCCGGTCGCACCCGCTGGCTTGGCCATCAGGCCCTTGATGGTGCCGTGGCCATCGGGGCTGTTGTATTCAATGACAGCCGTTTCGATGTCAGGATCATCAGGGGCGACCTGTTCGGCCAGCGCATAATTCGGCTGAAGCTGTTCCAACAACATTGCACCGGTCACGCCGACGGCAGCGTATTTGGTCGCTTGGCGAAGAAAGTCGCGTTTCGAGATCGCGCCATGCACATAGCCGTCGAAAATCTCGAGCAGACGCGGGTCGAAATCGCGGGCGGTCTTGCGGGGGCCTTGGGTCATCTGGACGCTCCTATCCGGGGGGCTGTTTTGGCTGTCCAGAAAAGAATAGACCGCATCGAAGCGATTTCGATACGGTCCTGTTGTCACTTATCCGTTAGGGACGGCGGGGTTTATTTCCAGCCAACCACGTCAAAGATTTTTTGCGCTGTGGGGATGTTTTGCGCCACGTCCGACAGGTTGACTTCGTCTGCCTTGAACTCACCCAGTTTCGCAACCGACTCGGCCAAAGCGACGCCTTTGACTGCGGGGAATTCGTCATTCCCGCTTGAGAAATAGACCTGAGCGCTGTCAGAGGACAGGTATTCAAGGAATTTCACGGCATTGTCACGGTTGGGCGCGTTGGCAGCGACACCCGCACCGGACAGGTTCATATGAGCGCCGTTCCCGTCCTGATCAGGAAAGATCCAGCCAATCTTGTCAATCTCGGCACTGACACCGTCAACATCAGTACGCAGCGCACGGGCAAAGTAGTAAGAGTTGGAAACCGCAATTTCACATTCGCCCGACACAAGGCCGCGCAGCTGGTCGGTATCGCCACCTTGGGGTGAGCGGGCCATGTTGCCGACAACGCCTTGGGCCCATTCGGTCGCTTTTTCTTCACCGTGATGCGTGACGATCGCGGCCAGCAGGGTCTGGTTATACTCGTTCGACGAGGACCGGATGCAGACCTTGCCCTTTAAGGCAGGGTCAGCCAGATCAAGATAGGTCACCGGGGGGCTATCAACGGCATCCTTGGCGTAAAAAATGATCCGCGCACGCTGGGAAAAGCCAAACCAGTCGTTTTCGTTGTCTTGCAGGTTTGCGGGAATGCGTTCCTCAAGGATATCGCTGTCTACGGATTGCAGCAGACCCATGTTCTTGGCCCGGCTCAGGCGGCTTGTGTCCACAGTGATCAAAACATCGGCGGGCGAATTTGCGCCTTCCGCCTGCATACGGGCAAGCAATTCATCGGCTTTGCCTTCGATCCGGTTGATGGTGATTCCGGTTTGTTCGGTAAAGTCGGAATACAGTTTTTCATCCGTGTCATAGTGGCGCGAAGAATAAATGTTCAGCTCGCCTTCGGCGAAAGCTGGCAGGGCGACTGAGGCCAAAAGCACGGCGGCGAGAGCGGATTTAGTCAGGGTCATATAGATGTCCATGTGTTTTTTAAAACTTACTGATTTAGTAAGAAACAGATTCGGGTCCGGCTTTCAAGCTATTCTTGACTAAAACACTTTGATAAGCGTTTTGCCGCTTTTCGGGCGGCAAAACGCATTCTTTTGGTTTCAGGACCCGATCTTGTCTTGGGTCTTGGTGTCGAAATCGCTGGCGTCATGACGTTCATGCAGCTGCATTTCAGGCTCACCGAAGGGGCGGTTGACCATGCGGCCCCGCGTGACAGCCGGGCGCGCGTCGATCGTTTCTGCCCACCGCACCACGTTCTTATAAGACGCCACATCCAGGAATTCGGCGGCTTCGTACAAACGCCCCAGAACCAACTGGCCATACCATGCCCAAATCGCCATATCTGCGATTGAATAGTCGCCGGCCATGTATTCGTTGTCGGCAAGGTGACGATCCAGAACGTCAAGCTGGCGCTTGGTTTCCATGGCAAAGCGGTCGATGCAGTATTTGATTTTGACAGGCGCATAGGCATAGAAATGCCCGAAGCCGCCGCCAAGATAAGGCGCGCTGCCCATCTGCCAGAACAGCCACGACATGCATTCGGCCTTTTGCGCAGGATCAGTGGGGATGAAAGCCCCGAATTTTTCCGCCAGATACAACATCATCGACCCGGATTCGAACAACCGCTGCGGTTTGTCAGCAGAATGATCCATCATCGCAGGAATTTTGGAATTGGGGTTCACGTCAACAAAGCCTGACCCGAATTGATCGCCTTCACCGATGTTGATCAGCCACGCGTCATATTCCGCGCCTTCATGACCTGCGGCCAATAGTTCCTCAAGCAAAACGGTGACTTTGACACCGTTTGGTGTGGCCAACGAATAAAGCTGGATCGGGTGCTTGCCCACGGGCAGTTCTTTTTCCGAGGTCGGGCCCGCGATGGGGCGGTTAATATTGGCGAATTTACCACCGTTGCCGGGCTCCCATGTCCAGACGGCGGGGGGCGTATAGTCGGGCAGGTCGGTCATGGAAGTCCCTTTCGGTTCAGTCATTAATTTCTGATGCAGAACCTAGGGTGTGTGGGAAGGAGCGCAAGGGTGGATGATGAGGATGCACTGTGCCGGCCCCCCGATCACGCGCTTTGATCAATCCCCATCTGCGACCCCTGCTGCGCGCAGTTTGGCGCGGCGGGCGCGAAAGCTCGGCAGAACGATCAAGATGCCCGCGATGATCAGCGAAGCCAGCGTCATCGGGCATTCCCAGATCAATGAGATGCCATCATAAAGCTGCATGGAGCGTGCAAAGTTGTTTTCGAGCATGCCGCCCAGAATGAAGTCGATCAGCAACGGTGCCAACGGTTAGTCCGCAAATTTTAGCGCGGTAGCACAGACCCCGAAGACAACGAGGATCAAACGTTCTGTCGCGCTGTTTAGCTAATATAAGCCCCGTTAGGGTAAAGAATAAGATGAACGGTATTAGATGGTTACGCGGGATCAGCAGCACCTTGGCGATATAGGGTGTCAGCGGCAGGTTCAGGATCAACAACACCAGATTGCCGGTGAACATCGACATGGTGACAGACCAGAAAATCTGCGGATCGTCGATCATTTGGCGCGGGCCCGGCGAAACATTCAGCGTCAACAGCGGTACAGATGAACCGGTGCAGGCCGCGTTGTTAGCTGTCTCGGGGGGGGGGGGGGGCGCAGAGCCCTTGATCGATCCCTTGCCAAACTCTGCTGGCTCCTGTTTGGTCGCAAGGTTGCGTTCCACCGCATAGCCCAAAAGACTGGCGATCGTCGCCCCGGCCCCCGACAAGACGCCGATAAAGAATTATTGGATCGACTGGTGCCAATCACGGGCGCGATGGCCCGTGTGATGTGCATTCACTATCTGCAGTGCCAGCCACCTTGGGTCTGAGAACTAGAAACAGCGCCTCGGGCAACGCAAATATCGCCATCGCCAGCGTGATAAAGCCCAAGCCCTATTGCAGGTTCATAATCCCGCCCGCAAAGCGTGGCAGGTTGAACAATGTGCCTTCGCCAAGGGGCGCCATGATCAGGCCATGGACGTCATTATCATCGCTTTTGCAATTTGGCCCTGCTGTGCCATGGGATAGCCATCGAAACTGGAGGCAACGGTTCCGGTCACGCCCGGCGCGTTGAGCAGGATCGAAGAGGTGGAGCCGCCAAAGATGGCAACGTAATAGGCCGCGGCCAGCAAAATCAATGCGGCGGACGGGTCGCCCATTGAGGTCGCGATGGGGATCATGATCGCAATGATCGACATCAGCCCAAGTCCGGGTAACATACCGATGAATGTGCCGATCAGGCAGCCGGCACCAACCATCGCAAAGTTCTGGAATGGCATGGCCGTTTGCAGGCCAACAAGAAGTCCTTCCAGCATGACAACTTCATTTAAGTATCGGTCAAGAAGCTGGGCAGCGGGCGCATGTAGATGCCAAGCACCTCTTGCACCAGATACCAGACAATGAAGGTTGCGATGACGGCGATGCAGGTCATCAAGATTCACTTACGCTCGCCCAGAATAAAGGAGCTGAGGAACAGCAATGCACTGGTCGAGAACACAAAGCCCGCAGGGCGCAGCAGTAGCGCATCTTTTGCCTTCGGATTTTCCGACAACGATGATGCGGTCTGCCCTCGTTTTAAAGGCGGTGCCCAATCCCGCCTTGGCCGAAGCATTTGTCAGCCATCTGATTCTTGGGGAATCTGATGGCGCGCGTAGTGGTTTCCCCTTGGCACCACTTGGGGCGTTCCAAAACATCGCAGGTCGTTCGTCGATCAGTCTGGAGCCTGCATTGATGACCTATCTCGGTGCGCTCAAACGGCAAACCTTTTTGCGCGAATGGGAAAGCGCGATCATTCAAGATTGAAGCGCCGGGCTGTTCACCCCTCTTGGGGGCAATGTCTGATCGGGCACAGAATCGCGGTGGGACTGATAATTTAAAGGGCGTCACGAATCCATAGGTTGTCTCGCACCGCTGTCGGCTGTCCGCCAAACAAAAAAGCCGCCCCCGAAGGAGCGGCCTTTTCTAACTGGATGCAAACAGTTCTTAACCCTGACGGGCTTTGAACCGGCGCTGCGTTTTGTTGATTACATAAACGCGGCCTTTGCGACGCACAACGCGGCAGTCACGGTGCCGGTTCTTGAGCGAGCGGAGCGAATTGCGAACCTTCATGGTCGTTCTCCTGTGTCGTGGCGCGGGCCTGCGCCGGGTTGCGGGCAGTCCAGCGGATGCTGGACCAATGAATTAGGTGGTGGGCGATACTGGGATCGAACCAGTGACCCCTTCGATGTCAACGAAGTGCTCTACCGCTGAGCTAATCACCCCCTATGTAGCCCGAAAACCAGCGCCCCAAACAAAAACGGGGCGCGAAATTTCCGCGCCGATAGGGGGGCTATAAATAGAGTCGCAGGTATGATCAAGGGGTTTTGGCTTTGTAAAAACATGCGCTATGATCATTCTTGAAAGGTGCGCGAATGCCACACTCTGCTTATGACGTTATACACCCAGATCGCACCCTGTCCTGCGTGGTGTTTGCATCGCCCCATTCCGGGCGCGATTATAGCCCTTCTTTCTTGCAGGCTAGCGTTTTGGACAGTCATACCATCAGGTCTTCCGAGGATGCATTTGTCGATCAACTGTTCAACATGGCCCCGCAATTCGGGGCACCATTCCTGATGGCGCGTGCGCCGCGGGCCTTTGTCGATTTGAACCGGTCCTGCGAAGAACTGGACCCCGCCTTGATAGATGGGCTGCGCAGACAGGGGCATAATCCGCGTGTTTCTTCGGGTTTGGGGGTGATTCCAAGGGTCGTTGCCAATGGGCGGTCGATTTATCGCGGCAAAATCACCATGCAAGAGGTGCAGCGACGTTTGGACGACTATTGGCATCCGTATCATGGCATGCAGCAAGAATTGCTGGATTGCGCGCGTCGCCGCTTTGGTCAGGCGGTGCTGATCGACTGCCATTCAATGCCCCATGAGGCGATGGACGGCGTCGCCCGCCAAGGCATGAAACGCCCTGATGTTGTGCTTGGTGACCGTTTCGGGGCTGCGGCAAGCGGTGATGTCGTGGACCGGGTCGAGGCAGCTTTTGTCGATGCCGGGTTCAATGTGACGCGCAACACGCCCTTTGCGGGGGCTTATATTACGCAGGCCTATGGGCGTCCGTCGCGGGGCCAGCATGCGGTGCAGGTTGAATTGGATCGGTCTTTGTACATGGACGAATCACGTGTGCGCCCGAATGGCAACTTTGAGGCCGTTCAAAAGGCGCTACAATCGGTCGTGGCGCAGATCGCGGGCATCGGTCAGGGCCGCGTACCGCTGGCGGCCGAATAACCAACCCAAGGGTCAGCGCAGTGCGCGGCCTTTGACGATGGCCTTGTCGCCGAATTTTTCGCGAATCGCATCGGTAGCGCGTTCGGCCTGACCCCGGCGTTTGGCATCCGGGTCCAGCAAGTCACCGGATTGGTCGGCCCCGTCGGCAGGGCCAAGTTCAGAGATGCCACAGCCCAGCAGGCGGTAGGGGCCGGGATCGTTTAACTGGTCAAACAATCCGCGTGCAGTGCGATAAATACGGTCGGCCAGCTGTGTCGGATCATACAGCGACACGCGCCGTGTGATCAGCGAAAAATCTGACCGCTTGAGCTTGAGAACTACAACACGCCCCGCCAGGTCCTTGGCTTTGGCGCGGTCCGCGACTTTTTGGGCCATGCGCCACAGGTGGCCGTCCAGCAGTTCAGGGTCTGATGTATCGTCGTTGAACGTGGTTTCATTGCTGATGGATTTCATCGGCGCATGTGCAGATACGCGGCGTTTGTCCTGACCACGCGCCAGATGCCACAGCCGGTCGCCCATGCCGCCGAAACGGGCCACGAGATCGGTCCGTTCCCATCGCAGCAGATCCGAGAACGTCTTGATCCCCGCCTTGTTCAGCGTGGCAAGGGACGCCGCGCCGACACCCCAAATCATGCTGACGGGTTTATCGCTTAGAAAATTCTGGGTTTCGTCCGCACCGATCACAGAAAATCCGTTGGGCTTGTCCAGATCAGAGGCGACTTTGGCCAGAAACTTGTTATGCGACAGCCCGATAGAGCCCGTTAGCCCCAGTTCGGTTTTCATCCGCCGTACCAACCGCGCCAGCATCACCGCAGGCGGTGCGCCGTGCAATTTGGTGGTACCGGTCATGTCTAAAAATGCCTCGTCCAGCGACAGCGGTTCAATCGCGGGGGTCAACTCCTCCATCATGGTGCGGATCGCGCGCGAGGCTTCGACATAGGCCTCCATCCTAGGTTTGATGATGATGGCCTCGGGGCAAAGCTTGAGCGCTTGAAACATCGGCATCGCAGATTTCACGCCCTTGATCCGCGCAATATAGCAAGCGGTCGATACAACGCCGCGCCGACCGCCGCCGATGATCACCGGTTTGCCGTTCAGCGCGGGGTTATCGCGTTTCTCGACCGAGGCATAAAACGCATCGCAATCCATATGGGCAATAGACAGATCAAACAATTCAGGGTGCGCAAACACACGTGGGCTGCCGCAGGCCGGACAGCGGCGTGCGGGCACAATTTGGGACAGGCAGTCGCGACAAAGGGCTGGCATATGGGGTATGTGGGTTCAGAATGGATTGCGGCAAGACTATCTGATGGGGCTGGGTTTGAACACGGATTTCGAGGGGGCAAAGATCGCGCTGTATCTAGGCGATGATCTGGTTGTGATTTTGCGCGATGACATTGACGGCCTGCCATTCCCCGGGTTTTGGGATCTGCCTGGCGGTGGCCGCGAAGGTGACGAGACGCCAAAAGCCTGCGTTCAACGCGAATGTTTCGAAGAATTGGGCTTGGTTATGACGGATGCGGATTTTCGCTGGGGGCGTTCCTTTGACACGAATGGGGTGGTGCATTGGTTTTTTGTGGGGCACCTGCCCGCCGGATGTGCAGGGGAAATCGTTTTCGGGGATGAGGGGCAAAGATGGGCGATAATGCCGGAACAGACATTCATCGCCCATGCCAAAGCCGTACCTATGTTCCAGGACCGTCTGCGGCTTTATCTGGCCGAGCGTCTGCCAGGAACTAGGTTTTGACTAAGAGGGTATGAAAGGCCCCCCGCATAAAAGCGGGGGGAGGTGACGAACTTCAGGAAGAACCAGTTCGTCGGGGAGTATCACCATAGTAAGGGTGCCATACGATCGGCGTATTTCAAAATGAAAATTCCCGCTAAAGTTTAAAAATGTCGTTCTGTTACCGAATTAACACAGGTCTAGCCGAGCGCTTTGACGTTAAGGAAGCTCAGACAGGACGGCGCGTGCGGCAGCGGCGGGGTCTTGGGCCTGCCAGATGGGACGTCCCACAACGATGTGATCTGCGCCGTCTGCGATGGCTTGGGCCGGGGTCGCCACCCGCTTTTGATCGCCCAAGGCCGCACCTTGGGGGCGCACGCCGGGGGTGACGATCAGCTTGCCAGCCGCTTCGGGCAGGGCGCGGATCAGGGCGGCTTCTTGGGGGGACGCAATCACGCCATCCGCGCCCGCATCAAAAGCGCGTCCGGCGCGGGTGACGACCAGATCGGGAATGTCTCCGGACTGGATCAAGCTTGCGTCCAGATCGGCGCGGTCAAGCGAGGTCAGGATGGTGACAGCGAGGATTTTCATCCCCGACCCTGATGCGCCCTCCATCGCGGCACGCACCACATGGGGGTCGCCATGGACAGTCAGAAAGTCCAGATCGAACTTGGCCAATCCCCGCACTGCGGCCTCTACCGTGGCCCCGATATCGAATAGTTTCATATCCAAAAAGACGCGCTTTCCATGATCGTGGATCAACTCATTAGCAAGGCCAAGGCCCCCGCCGGTCAACATGCCAAGGCCAATTTTATAGAACCCCACGCTATCCCCCAGCTTTTCGGCAAGTTCGAAGCCGGCGACGGCGTTGGGAACATCAAGGGCGACAATCAGACGGTCATCAGACATAGGGGGCTCCGGGTGCGGGGAAGGACAAACGACGCTGGCTTAAGGGGTATGGCGCTGCATGTCCATGAAAACAAAAAACCCGGACTGCACAATAGCAGTCCGGGCAAGTACAGAGACAGTATAGGCAGCAGTCTCTGGGGTTTGCGGTGTCGTACCGGGGCGGGTACGACAGGCAGTTCCGCAAAATAGGAATGATCAGGCGGCGCGCAGGCCGGGCAAATTGGCAACGCGCTTCAGCCAGGATTTTGGGTCAAAGCGGGGACGACCAGCGCGCTGGTCCGGACCAAAGCGCTTGATTTCCGACCGCATGCCCCCGCGGCCCAGATGGCGGCGGTTGGCTTGCTTGGCCAGTCCCAAGGCGGCATCAGAAAACGAGGTAGAGATCGGTGCGTCGATGGCGCAAGCATATTTGAATGAACGGCCCGTATCATGGACGGTGACGATCGCTTCAAAGCATTGTTCTGCAGCGTTATAAATTACGTCATTCAGTTGGATTTTACACGTCTTCATGTGTCTTACCTCATTGATCATTTTGTCTGCTCGAAACTTTGGGTTATGTCCCATTGCGAATTAAACTCGACTGTTGCGGAAAAGTTCCATAAATTCCAACCCAACTTGTTAACAAAGTTAATTTTCTGTTACAAAACAGTTAATTGGGATGTGGATATTTGCCCGGTGAAATGGGTGGGATGTCACGCTGAATCTGTTCACGTCAACATTTTCGATTGCTTCTAGTAGCTGTTTTTTTGGGAACTAAATTTCCAAACTCGAATTGATTCGCATGAATGAGAAGCGCAAATTGTCCTGGACCAGCCTCTTGAAACGGACCGCCTTAAACCCTTGATTCAGATCAAGGCCAACATTCCGACGCGCTGCTAATCAGGTGTCGGTACCGATTGGCGCTTAACTGAAAAGGAGAGAACCATGGACTTAAGCAAGTTCACGGAAAGATCGCGTGGCTTCATTCAGGCAGCGCAGACAATTGCGACCCGCGAAAGCCACCAGCGCCTGACGCCGGAGCACCTGCTAAAAGCACTGCTGGATGATGATCAGGGACTGGCGAGCAATCTCATCACAGCGGCAGGCGGTAACCCGTCGCGTGTTGTTGAGGCGTTGACGCTGTCGATGGGCAAGCTGCCCAAGGTGACAGGCGACGCGGCACAGGTTTATCTGGACAATGCCACAGCCAAGGTTTTGGCCGAGGCCGAAGATCTGGCCAAGAAAGCTGGCGATAGCTTCGTTCCGGTCGAACGCGTTTTGATGGCGCTATGCATGGTCAAATCCGCCGCAAAAGATGCGCTTGAGAATGGCAAGGTGACGGCGCAAGGCCTGAATACTGCCATCAACGATGTGCGCAAGGGGCGCACTGCCGATACGGCAAGCGCCGAAGAAGGCTATGATGCGCTCAAGAAATACAGCCTTGATCTGACGGAACGCGCCCGCGAAGGCAAAATCGACCCGATTATTGGGCGGGACGAAGAAATCCGCCGTGCGATGCAGGTGCTTAGCCGTCGGACCAAGAATAATCCGGTGCTGATCGGTGAACCTGGTGTGGGTAAAACTGCGATCGCCGAAGGTCTGGCCTTGCGGATCGTGGATGGTGATGTGCCTGAAAGCCTGCGCAACAAGCGGTTGCTTGCGCTTGACATGGGGGCACTGATTGCCGGTGCGAAATACCGTGGTGAATTCGAGGAACGTCTGAAAGCTGTGTTGACCGAGGTGACAGAAGCTGCGGGCGAAGTGATCTTGTTCATCGACGAAATGCATACGCTTGTGGGGGCGGGCAAGGGCGAGGGCGCGATGGATGCGGCCAACCTGATCAAACCGGCCTTGGCGCGTGGCGAATTGCACTGCGTTGGCGCGACAACCTTGGACGAGTACCGCAAATACGTCGAAAAAGACGCGGCTTTGGCGCGGCGTTTTCAGCCCGTGATGGTGTCAGAACCAACGGTCGAAGACACGATCAGCATTTTACGCGGCATCAAGGAAAAGTACGAACTGCACCACGGTGTGCGGATCAGCGACTCGGCACTTGTGGCGGCAGCGACGTTGTCGCACCGTTATATTACCGATCGTTTCCTGCCTGACAAAGCGATTGACCTGATGGACGAGGCCGCCAGCCGTTTGCGGATGGAAGTCGACAGCAAACCCGAAGAACTGGATGCGCTGGACCGTCAGATCATGCAGCTTCAGATCGAAGCTGAGGCGTTGAAGAAAGAAGATGACGTCGCCAGCAAGGATCGTCTGGAAAAGCTTGAGAAAGAGTTGGGGGATCTGCAGGAAAAAGCGGATGCCATGACTGCGCAATGGCAGGGTGAACGTGACCGTCTAGAAGGCGCACGCGAGCTGAAGGAAAAGCTGGACCGCGCGCGGGCCGAGCTGGACATCGCCAAGCGCGAAGGCAATCTGGCCAAGGCCGGAGAGCTATCCTATGGCGTCATCCCGGATTTGGAGCGCAAGCTTGGCGAAGCTGAGGAAAGCGAAACCGATGTGATGGTGGAAGAGGCCGTGCGCCCTGACCAGATCGCAAGCGTGGTTGAACGTTGGACGGGTATTCCTGCCGGCCGGATGCTGGAAGGCGAGCGGGATAAGCTCTTGCGCATGGAGGACCAGTTGCACAACCGTGTGATCGGTCAGAACCAAGCGGTCAAAGCCGTCGCAAATGCGGTACGTCGTGCGCGTGCTGGTTTGAATGACGAGGCGCGGCCTTTGGGCAGCTTCTTGTTCCTTGGGCCAACCGGCGTGGGTAAAACCGAGCTGACCAAAGCCGTGGCTGAATTCCTGTTCGACGACGAAAACGCGATGGTGCGGATCGACATGTCCGAATTCATGGAGAAACACGCCGTGTCGCGTCTGATCGGTGCCCCTCCGGGCTATGTCGGGTATGACGAAGGCGGTGTGCTGACCGAAGCCGTGCGGCGCAGACCCTATCAGGTTGTGCTGTTCGACGAGGTCGAAAAGGCGCATCCGGATGTGTTCAACGTGTTGTTGCAGGTTCTCGACGATGGTGTGCTGACTGATGGTCAGGGCCGCAAGGTCGATTTCAAGCAGACGCTGATCGTGCTGACCAGCAACCTTGGTGCGCAATCGCTGAGCCAACTGCCCGAAGGTGGGGATATGGCGCAGGCCAAGCGCGATGTGATGGACGCGGTGCGCGGGCATTTCCGTCCCGAGTTCCTGAACCGTCTGGATGAAACCATCATCTTTGACCGTCTGGCACGCGAGGACATGACCGGGATCGTCGAAATCCAGATCAGCCGTTTGCTCAAGCGTCTTGCCGGTCGCAAGATCGGGCTTGAGCTGGACGCGGCGGCCAAGCAATGGCTGGCCGATGAGGGCTATGATCCGGTGTTTGGCGCGCGACCTTTGAAACGCGTGATCCAACGTGCGTTGCAAGACCCGCTGGCCGAAATGATCCTTGCTGGGGACGTGATGGATGGCGATTTGATCCCTGTGTCCGCAGGTGTCGAAGGTCTGATTATCGGTGACCGGATTGCCGCCAGCAACCGGCCCAAGCCAGATGAGGCGACGGTACACTAATCACTGGTCGTTTCGGTAAAAAGAGGGGTGAGCATCAGCCCCTAGCGCCAAAAGTTGAAACCCGCCATGTTAGTGGCGGGTTTTTTTATTCTGGATGGTTGCGACCGCCCCTATTTTTCATTGGCCTGCGCCGCTGACCGGCCGCTGGTTTATGTAACATTTGGACATCCGTTTCGGATACAGAATGGGAAGCGATCCGCAAACCAGCATTGTCGCGTTTCAAGCCATGCGCGACCGGTCTTTGGGCGCCTTGGCTGTGTGACACCCGTCTGACGTTTCGGTGTGATCCTTGAAATGTGACCCCAAAGCATTTGGTTACTGCGGGTCGGCGCACTACCTACATCCTATGTAGATGTAAGGAGTACTCGAAATGGCCAATCGCTGGATCAATACGCTGAAAGACAAAGACGTGACCCCCGAGGATATGTTCCTGAACCGGCGGCAGATCATGGGCGGCGCTTTGGCAGGGATCGGTTTGGCCGGAATGGGCTCTTCGGCGTCCGCAGCCCCCGAGGGGCTTGAGGCGAACAGCTATGAGGAAATCACCAGCTACAACAATTATTATGAATTCGGTACCGGCAAAGATGATCCCGCGAAATATGCAGGGACGCTGACCACCAAGCCGTGGACCGTCCAGATTGACGGGATGGTCGACAACCCCGGCGACTTTGCCTTTGATGATATCCTCAAGGCGATGACCATCGAAGAACGGTTATATAAATTCCGCTGTGTCGAAGCATGGTCGATGGTCGTGCCGTGGAACGGCTTTGAACTGGCGGATCTGCTGAATATGGCAGGTGTACAGTCGGGCGCGAAATATGTGGCGTTCGAAACGGCCCTGCGTCCAGACGAAATGCCCGGTGTTGCGTATCCCGTGCTGGATTGGCCCTATGTCGAAGGGTTGCGTCTGGACGAGGCGATGCATCCGCTGACCATTATGGCGACTGGAATCTACGGCAAGGACATCCCAAACCAGAACGGTGCGCCGCTGCGTTTGGTGGTGCCGTGGAAATACGGGTTCAAGTCGATCAAATCCGTGGTCAAGATCACATTGACGGATAAGCAGCCCGCAACCAGCTGGAACAAGGCAAACGCGCGCGAATACGGTTTCTATAGTAATGTGAACCCGCAGGTGGATCACCCGCGCTGGTCGCAAGCTTCTGAGCGACTGATCGGGGGCGGCTTGTTCTCAAAACGTGTGCCCACCCTGATGTTCAATGGCTACGAAGAAGAAGTCGCAGGTCTGTACGCGGGCATGGATCTGGCGAAAGAGATTTAAGGCAGGGCTGATCCGTGGATGGTATCATTGACCGGTTGAATGGGCTTGCCCGCAAAGTTCCCACTTGGCTGGTCTATATACTATGTCTGTTGCCGGTGCCTTGGTTGCTGTATCTGGCGCAAACAGGCGGCTTGGGTGTTGAGCCGATCAAAGAGCTTGAGCACGAACTGGGCGAGATCGCCCTTCAACTGTTGATCGTCGGTTTGGCGGTCACCCCTATGCGCCGCTATGTCGGGGTGAACCTGATCAAGTTCCGCCGCGCCTTTGGTCTGCTGGCCTTTACATATGTATCGCTGCATCTGCTGGTCTGGTTGGTTTTGGACGTGGGGATCCTAAGCCAGATCTGGGCCGATATTATCAAGCGCCCCTATATCACCATCGGCATGGCGGGCTTCTTGTGTCTGCTGCCGTTGGCGTTGACCTCCAACAACCTGTCAATTCGCAAGCTGGGGCCGAAGTGGCGCAAGTTGCACAAGCTGACCTATCTGGCGGTACTCTTGGGTGGGGTGCATTACATCTGGCTGGTCAAAGGTTTTCAGATTGAGCCGTTCGTTTATATGGCCGTGATTATCGGGCTGTTGGCGCTGCGCGGGCGCAAGTTGCTATCTTGAAGCCAGTGATCCTTCTCACTTTACTAGTATAGTGACGGTTTCAAATAGTACCCCGCAGTAGAATTTTTCTGGTGCACCACCATTGGAGTTAGGGATCGTTCTTAAGGCGTGCAAAGTATACCGCAATATCACGGGCGGGAACAATTGCGAATGGCTGGCCGGGATTCCCAGACCTTAAACGGCTGCGACCGAAAGGGCAGACTTGCCGGCGACTCGGATGATTCATCAGTGATATGGCAATTACCGCGTTGAACCACGATCCGACTCGCTAAAATCCGGGCGCTTTTTGCAGCTTCAGAGCGTCATCGGTGGATAAGCCTGTGGATAAGTTGCCAGCGCTAACAGCCCGGTGCCAAGCTGACCTGTGGTCAGAGCAATAATACTGCACAAAGTGTGGCTGTTTGCGCATCAATCAGTAATCAAGCCTATGATTTTATGGGCAAAACAGGAAAAATGAAAAAAATGGCGAATAACCTAAAAAAGGGGTTGCGGGTATTTGGAAGTAACCTTAGAACGCCCCTTACCGGAGACGCAGCGATGCGGGTCTGGAGCGCTAGACGGGACGAACGGAGCTGCGAGGTTTTGGAAGTTTACGTAGCGGAGAAATTCTGAGGCATTGAGGCGGGGCGCGCTGGATTTTACGGCGCATCTTGGTTTTTTTGTCTCGACGCTCTTTGAAAATTAGATATCTGAAGAGATATGTGGGCGGTTTGGTTCATTCGATGGATCAACCTCTACATATCGCGCTCCTAGGACTTTGGTTCGATGATGGAGTGTCAGCTTCACTGTTTGACGGACTTTCGGCTGCTTTTGTAGCTTCGAGTACATCAAACGGAGAAAAACGCCTGTATCATTCAGTAAGTGATGCAGGACGATGTGCAGAGGTTCGACGTCAAGGATATGATCGTAAGATCATTTCAACTTGAGAGTTTGATCCTGGCTCAGAACGAACGCTGGCGGCAGGCCTAACACATGCAAGTCGAGCGCAGTCCTTCGGGACCGAGCGGCGGACGGGTTAGTAACGCGTGGGAACATACCCTTTTCTACGGAATAGCCTCGGGAAACTGAGAGTAATACCGTATAAGCCCTTCGGGGGAAAGATTTATCGGGAAAGGATTGGCCCGCGTTAGATTAGATAGTTGGTGGGGTAATGGCCTACCAAGTCTACGATCTATAGCTGGTTTTAGAGGATGATCAGCAACACTGGGACTGAGACACGGCCCAGACTCCTACGGGAGGCAGCAGTGGGGAATCTTAGACAATGGGCGCAAGCCTGATCTAGCCATGCCGCGTGTGTGATGAAGGTCTTAGGATCGTAAAGCACTTTCGCCAGGGATGATAATGACAGTACCTGGTAAAGAAACCCCGGCTAACTCCGTGCCAGCAGCCGCGGTAATACGGAGGGGGTTAGCGTTGTTCGGAATTACTGGGCGTAAAGCGCACGTAGGCGGATTAGTAAGTTAGAGGTGAAATCCCAGGGCTCAACCCTGGAACTGCCTTTAATACTGCTAGTCTTGAGTTCGAGAGAGGTAAGTGGAATTCCGAGTGTAGAGGTGAAATTCGTAGATATTCGGAGGAACACCAGTGGCGAAGGCGGCTTACTGGCTCGATACTGACGCTGAGGTGCGAAAGTGTGGGGAGCAAACAGGATTAGATACCCTGGTAGTCCACACCGTAAACGATGAATGCCAGACGTCAGCAAGTATACTTGTTGGTGTCACACCTAACGGATTAAGCATTCCGCCTGGGGAGTACGGTCGCAAGATTAAAACTCAAAGGAATTGACGGGG
>ERZ651776.462-NODE-462-length-57860-cov-7.816244_pt1 | contig 57860 bp, 37 predicted proteins | sample MGYA00514761_ERZ651776 | MGnify/ENA metagenome assembly ERZ651776
CCCTAAACCCTAAACCCTAAACCCTAAACCCTAAACCCTAAACCCTAAACCCTAAACCCTAAACCCTAAACCCTAAAGTTGGGCACTCTAAACAGTTCCGGATTAGGGTTCCGTCCCGGGATGCTTTTCGGGCGCCTTCGAAACGCGCTTTTGCACGCGGTTTAAACACACATTATCATGTTTTAGACTTCATTGATGTTATCATGCGTCGAGGGCGTTTTAAAACCGTCCGAGTCGATTGCATTCATGGGTCGACCACTTTTCCGGTTCTCTTTCTTGTAGGGTTGTTTTTAAGAAATATATCAAATGAAAATTTAGGGGTTGATCGATTTATAATACATTTTGATTTGAGTTCTGTACACACGTAATATTAATCTCTGTGTCGACTGTTGTTGTCGTCGTTTAAGGCTCCTCGTTGTTCGCGTAACTTTCTGACGACGTCCGCACTCATCGAGGCTGGCGGATGTCTGGACATAGCTTGCGCCGTGGCGGAGGAGAAGGCGAAAGATTTCATTCCTCCGTTTACGCGCGACGGCGCCATCGACGGTTCGGTGCTACTTCTATTTCTATTATTACTAGTGTGTCTCGCGTACGCGCTTCTGAACTGATTGTACATGCGCGCGAACCATACTTTTATGGTTCTCCATAACTCTTTCAGTTTATTTGGAATCGCGTCGAAGAAGGCGGCTAACTTTGGCGAGACGCGTCGCAGTCTCATGGAGACAATGATTTTGTATTTTTGCACGAAGGGAAGCAGCTTGTTAAAGACGATCGTAGAGACGACGGATTGAATCGTGCTGATGATTCTAATCGCAAAAGTTTTAATCACTTCGATCGTTTTTTGAATTACTGGGTACTTTTGGTACCAAAGTTTCAATTTAGGCAAAATCGCATTTACCGCGCGAACGACCACTCTTCGATAGAGCACGTCAAAGATTGGATATAAATAATCGCGCAACGGTTTCGTTTTCATGTAAAACCACGCGGCAAATCTGTTATATCCGGACTTTTCGCACGTCCATTCGACAAATCTGTTCAAAATAGCGGATTTTTTGCACAGATACTTTAATCCAATGTACCAAACGACTTGGAAGAGCAAATAGTAAAACACTTGCATGAAGAGCGATAAAGACACCCACCATCGAATAAAGCGTTTGCCCATGCTCGTATTCTTTGCGCGCATTTTAGCCTCTTCGTATTTATCCATCATCGATCCAAACGTACCAGCCATAGAGCCGTGATGGGTGTAAAAAGAATCGTGGGACATGGCTAAGGTGTTCGTTTCGACACCTTCGGCCCACACTGCGGAAGCGCTGTGTGACTCGCCCGTTCTCGCTTCGTGGACAACTTTCGGGTGTAAAGAATCTTTGTTGCTCACCGCGTTTGATATGCCACCTCTGTGGCGAACGTCATAAATACCCGTCAAGTGCTTCGTCATTTCGTGGTCGTCGGTGTCGTCTACTAAACTATCGCCGTTCTCGTTTTGCGTGTGATCGAATTCTACGTTCAACGCTCCCGCCACCGTTCGGGCGAGTTTTCTCTCCAAGTCTAATAATTTAATCGACGACGGGTTCCCTCTATCCGTCACGTATACGCGCTGCGAGTCTAAGCAAATGGAAATGCCAAACGGAACATCGAATGATGATTTCGTCGGCGATCGACGACCTAAATGGTCTCGAATGTGATTGGATTTATCCACAACCGTCACGTCGACGACTTTCCCCGCATTTTCCCAGTTTGGTTCGTACGATGTGTCGTCTTTGGACCCATCCGGATATGCCGCCGCGATGTCGTCGAAAACGGGAACTTTTCGTACCGCGCCGTTTCCAGAGTCTACGACTAAAACGTACACTTTTTCCTTCTCCTTCTTCTTCGACTGAAACAACGAGGAGGAAGACGCGGCCATCATCGCCGATAGCGAGGACGGCACGAACGATACCGCCGTCGGCTTCGCAAAGAGCGTATCGATACCAAGCGCGTTTCCTTTATATCCTCTACTTTTACCTCCGGCTAACGTGACCACTGCCCCGGTCTCCGTGTTCACTAATCGTACCGCGTGGTTCCCAGCATCAGCCACGGCTAAAAACGCGCACTTGTTGCTCGATTTGCCGCCGCCATCCAACACGGTGTTTGTGCTACACGACATACCCATCGGTTGTAAAAATCTCGCGTTAGATTTTATACCGTCTATCATTCCTGGAAGTTTGTCTCCCGTCAACGTCGTCACCTCCCCGCTTTGCACGTCCACTTTCCGTATGCAATTATTCATTGCATCCGAGACGAACAACGTGTGCCCGTCCGGGTGCATGACCACGTCCATCGGCTGATTAAACCTCGCTTTCGTCCCGACTAGATCGTCGTGGTAACCGGTTAATCCAGATCCCGCTACGGTTCTTACCACTCCGCTCCCTAATATAATTACTCGAATCTTATGATTCTTCGTATCCGCGACGTATACGAACCCGCCGTCCGGCGATACCGCCACGCCGGATGGAAACTTAAACGTCGCGTCCCCTCTCTTCGCTAAACCATCCGCACTCCCACTCGCCCCGGTCCCAGCTAACGTCGTCACCGTCCCAAACTCCACGTCTATCCGCCGTATTCTGTGGTTAAACGTATCCGCGATGAATATATCTCTCCCGTCCGGAGATGCGACGACGCCGAACGGCTTGTTAAATCTCGCCTCTAAACTCGGCCCATCGTGGAATAACATGGACGGATGTAAAGCTCTGGACGGGTCGTACGAAGACGATCCTCGAGTGTCTTGTTTCGCGAATCGTCGCGCAGAGTACGTGTGCGATGAATCATCGCCATCATCATCTCCTTTACCTCCTTTGTTTTGTTGTTGTCGTTGTTGGTAATAGGCTGCGCTGTTCCCATCTCGTCTCGACGAGTGCACCAATCTGTCCTGTTGCGCGTTCGTCGTTTCGACTTTGAAGATTGCGAAGATTGTCAAGAACGCGTTCAAACAGAAGAAGAAGTAATAATAAAAGAGCATCGAAGAAGAAGACAAAGAAGAAGATCTTCTTTTCGTTGTTGTTGTTGTCATCCTCATCGTCTTCAGCTTCTTCTCTCTTATTTGTATCTACTACGCCTCCTCTTTGTTTTTTCACTGGTGTTTTTTCACCCAAACACAGAAAAAGAAATTTTACACCAAGAAGAAGAAGAAGAACACAGAAAACAAATACACAATAAATATAGACGAGAGAAGACAACAGATAAAGCGATAAACGCATTCATATATTCACATAAAATAAAGAGAGAGAGAGAGAGAGAGAACAATCAATCAATCAAACAAACAAACACTGAAACGTTAAATAAAAGAAGTAAAACAAAATGGGAGGACGAAGCAAAATCAAAACGCCCAAGAAAGAAACGCATTCGCTTCCAATCGACCGACAGATTGAACAAGACAACGTCGCTCCAGAGAGGAACCCGAAGAAACAGAAAGAGAAGAAAAGATCGAGACAACCGGAGGAGGACTTTATCCACGACAATTTATCGAATAAAATCATGGCCCAAGCGAGGAAACAGTTGGAAGATATCGAACGAGAAGAGAAAGAAGAAGAAGAAGAAAGAGATGCCGGCGGCGGCGGCTCCTCACAAAAACAGGCAAAAAGAAAACCGTCGCATGGGAGACAGATTTTATTAGAAGGAAAGAGTTCGATGTTAGATCACGGAATAGAAGAAGAATATGATTCAGATGATTCAGATGACGACGACGACGACAATGGAGATAATAATAAGAATACGAATAAAAAGAACGCGTTCGATGAAGAAGAAGGCGAAGCTGAATTAGAATACGACTCCGAAGAGGACAAGAGAAGCGAGTTCGCGTACAACCTAGATAAAGAGTACGAACACGAGGAATACTCGGACGTCGAGTTGGACGAAGAAGACGAGCAAGCTTTGAATGCGTTTATGAATCCGTTCGGAGGACAGCAACGCTCGTTGGCGGATATGATTTTAGAAAAGATTCACGATAAAGAGGCGGAAGAGCAAGGGGCGGCGTTGGAGATGTTGGAAGACGACGAGGACGAACGGCAAAAGAAAGCGGCGATGTTGGAAGAGTTCGCGCCGGAAGGTATCGATGAAAAAGTTTTGCAGGTGTACAGGAAAGTAGGGGACTTGCTGAAACGATACACGACTGGGAAGTTCCCGAAGGCGTTTAAAATTATACCGGCGTTGTCGAATTGGGAGGAAGTGTTATGGTTGACGAGGCCGGACACGTGGTCACCACACGCAATGTTTCAAGCGACGAGACTGTTTGCTTCAAACTTAAACGAACACATGGCGCAGAGATTCTACGTATTAGTTTTGTTACCCAGAGTACGAGACGATATTCAAGAACATAAGAGGTTACACCACGCGTTGTATCAAGCGTTGCGAAAAGCTACGTTTAAGCCGGGCGCGTGGTTTAAAGGCATTTTATTGCCGTTGTGTGAAAGCAAAACGTGCACTTTAAGAGAAGCGGTCGTTTTGTCTTCGGTGTTGGCAAAAACGTCCGTGCCTGCGTTACACTCCGCGGCGGTGTTGATGAAACTTTCCGAGTTGGAATACGCCGGGACGACGTCGTTTTTCATTCGCGTCTTGTTAGACAAGAAATACGCGTTGCCGTACAGAGTCGTGGACGCGTTGGTCGAGAACTTCCTCAGATTTGCCAACGAAGACAGAACGTTACCAGTGGTTTGGCACCAATCGTTCTTGTGTTTCGTGCAAAGATATAAACACGAGCTCTCGAAAGAGCAAAAGAAACGTCTGAGTAAATTGGCCTCGGCGCATCAAAACCATTACTTGATTTCGCCGGAAATAGTTCGCGAACTCGCAAATTCGGACACGAGCAGAGGCGATAAACGCATGGACGTGCACATGAAAGGCATACACGAGACGAAACCAAAACAAGGCGTAGCAAGAGAGTTCACTTTAAAGACGAAAAGTGGTGCAAGACTTCAAGTTGAAGATTTTAGAAACATGCCGCCGATAGTTTTACAGCAGGATATGGAGTACTAAAACTATTACTTTAGAACCTGTTCCTACTCGTACTAACGGTATCGTTTCATTTTTTATAACTGATTCATTTCTTAAAACCCAGCTGCTGTAAATGTCACTTCCTCTGCTTTTAAAGTCTTCAAATTTAACAAGACGACGCTCCCGGTTTCGCTAAAGCTTGGTACGGAAACCAACACGGATTTTTGTGACGCTACTACTATTTCTCTCGAACCAAACGCGCTTTGACAACCCGCAAAGAACACGTCCGGGACTTGTGTTATAACGAAAGGATCTCTGTCTTTGAAGGGATAGCACGCCAACGTATCAGGCGCGGACGGGGCCATGTGTCCCCATTCTAAAAATCTCTCCATGACATCTAACACCGCTTTTGCTTTTTCCTCCGGTGTTTTTCCCTTTATGCCGACGCCGCTCGAGGTGATTTGTAAACAATCGCGAACGTTTTGCCCGGACGTTCCCAGAAACGCTCGCGATGAGGACGATGTGGACGCATCATCTGATGATGGTGTGATTTGAAACTCGTGAGGGTTGGTCACTTTCTTCAACGTCGACCCTTCGAATCGAGCCGCGTTTGGTAGGAAACAACTGTGTATGGGTTGTTGCGGCAACGCCGAGTTCGTCGGGTCAGAGCTCCCGGGCATGAGATCAACGGGCACCATTTCGCAAACTTTCGCGAGAAACGCGTCCGCTTTTTGAATCGAAGATGACGTCGCTTTCTTTTTCGTATCGGCGTGGGTCCCACCTTCGCCGTTTGTCGTCGCCTTGGCGCCTTTCTCTCCTTGGACGCGTTCTTCCTCTCTCGTTTTCGAGGAAATCAATTCACCGCACACGAGCACTTGGCTAATTCCGCCCGCTTGCTTCTCATCGCCTAAACTGCCTTCGATGTATTCGCTCAACATGATCGCGCGAACGTCGTTCAAGGGAGATGCGCCAAAATTCAAACCAGAAACTAAGCACACGTATGTCGGTTCGCCACTTTCGTCTTCTTCCGTTACCTTTGTCGTTGACTTTGCCGACGACGACGGCTTCGCAAATGCCACAGAATCGACGACGAAATCACCTTTATTGTTCACGCGTCCTTTACACGCCGCCGAAACACCAGTCACTAACTCCCCGACCTTCACTCCGGGCCCTTGTAACTTTACTCTCGCGCTTTCGTCCTCCAAGATACAAAAATCCTTCTCTTCGTCCACGAAGTTCTCCTCCAAGTCCATCAATCCGTGTTCGACTTGCTCTTTCTTCGTGACACCGGCTTTCGTTTTAATGTATTCGTCTAAAATGATTGGTTTTTTGGCCATTTCTTTGTAAATAGTGCCGATGATGACGACTTCCTCGCCGAGCGCGGCGGCGGCTTTGTTTTCTTTGTTTTCTTGTTCTTGGAGCAGCGTATCCTCGTCGTCAACGTCCATCATCATCATCGCGGATGATTCTTTCTTCTCTCCTCCTCCTTTTCCATCTTCCTTGTTGTTATCAGTCCCCGCGGCGCCTAATTCAATGACTCTTTTCAAAGGAACGGATGTTCCAAATTTCTCTCGCGCGCTTTGCTTCAATCCTGGGAGTAAAACCATCAATCGTTGGTAATACAACGACGAATACTGTTTTCCCATGTGCTCTTTTTCGAACCGGAATTTACTTTCTTCTTCGTTGGATGATCGAGAAGACGCTTTTCTCTTCTTCATCGCCTCCGATTGGGCGTTGGTGGTAATAGCGCGCATGGTCTTTAACTCGCCGTCATCCAGAGCGACGAGTTTTTGAGACGACGTCATTTATTAGGGCAAGGAAAACGAGTGTTTGTTGTGTGACGGATGAAGAACAGAAGAAGAAGAAGAAGAGAAAATTTTTGAATTTTGGAAAAAGCATAAAAATCGAAATTGAGACGACATATATACAAAGAGAAGCGAGCGAGCGCGTGAAATCTTACGCTGCTATTTAATAACTATTTAAACAAAACAATCTCAACTCATTCCGATGATATATAATTACAACGATAACAAAAAGCTAAAGTAATGCGTATTATTGTTTAAAGTGATTTTGATAAAAAAATCTCGCGCGTGCGCTATTCCACAGCAGGTTTTATGTATGCGTGCGGATTTGGTTCGAGTTCCCAGGAGGATTTCAAGCAGCCTATAATCTCCGCGATGTACGTCTCTTTGTCGTTTCTCATCCATTGCGAAGGACATCTGGCCAATAAACTCTTCTCCAGTTTGTTGATTTTCGTCTCGCCGTCTTTCCACACTTCATTCATGAGAACGCTTTCGACGTACGCGGCTTCTTCCGCGCCAGGCTTGAAGCGTTCGGTCAAGACTTTCATCTCTCGCATGGCATCTTCGGTGCCAAAATTCTCATGGATTGATGATTCCTGCATTTGAACTTGCGTGGCCGGTAGTTTCTTAGCAGCCTCGGTTTTGTCTCCCTTTTCTTCTTTTTCTTCTTTTTCTTCTCCTTTCTCGACTCGATCGGATAAAGTTTCGTCTTTTTTCTCGTCACCTTCGCCATCCTTCGCCTCTGCGGATGCTCCTGCCGATGCAACCGCCGGAGAAGCCGGCGCCGCCTCTGTTGCAAAAACGCCAGGTTCCTTGTTTTCTTTACTCGCGCTGTTGTTCACGTTGTTAGTCGCCTCATTTGAGGGTGCATCGATGACCATATCGCTACCGCTGCTTCCGTCTATGATCTCTTGTTCCAACTGAAACGGCGTGAAGTTTCGCGGGTTCGTCTCCTTCGGGTCGTCCGAGCAAACGTGAAAGTATCGAATATCGCTTACTGCGGATGGGTTTCTGAGGTCGTATGGACCAACAATAGCACCTACGAACGGACAATTTTTACGCCGCATAAACATCGCGTACTTCTCTTCGCTCATGTTATCGCCGTCGTCGATAACTTCCGCGTCGTTGAACAATTTTTGATAGTTTGATTGATTTTCGATGTCTCTCAAACTCGGTTGATTGGGAAATACCGGGTGCGAATGATACCATCCAACAACTCGCTCTCCGTTTGCATCCAGTTTCTCGACAATATCCGGAACGGACGACGGGTCGAGTTCGACCTCTTGACCGGCGTTTCCATCTTCCTCGGATAAAGGCAACTGCTTGGCCGGTAACGCGCGAGTGATTTTCAACTCTCGTTTCTCCCCGTCCCAGGTGCCGCCGAGGAAACCGATGATTTCGTTCGAACATAAGTGCGAGTGGTAATCCATGACGAGTAGACACGACGGAGAAACGAGCATATCAAACGGCTGTGCACCTTTCGTAGTCACGTTTCGAACTTTCGGTTCGCGATAGTTCTCGCACGAGACCATGTGTAAATCCGTATCTTCCTCGTTCCCATTCCCGTAGTTGTGTCTCGTTTTCTTCCTTTCACGTTGCGGCTTGTCTCTCGCTAGACTCGGCCCGTCGAGGTTGGCGTATTTTTGCGCGCGAGCCAATTCCTGCTCTTGTGCCGAACGCTTTTTCTTTTTTGGCGATTTTGGCGGTTTTACCGGCTTTGGTTCTTTCGGTGGTTTCGGTTCTTTCACTTTCTTCGGCGGTTTCGGTTCCGGCGGCGGTTTTGGAGGCAAGATGTTCTCGACGTTTTCTGGATCGATCCTCGCTCGAATTTCTTTTAAACTCACCCATCGCGGTTCTTTCGCGCTTTCTTCTTTTTCAACTTCATCTTTATTGTGCACGTCGTATTTCACGTTTGCCCAGCCGTCTGTGAATTTTATCGCCGGATTGGTGAGTTTCTTCACAAACATCGAGAACGACGCCGCGGACTTGAAATTCTTCGCCTCTGCGTTATTACCATCGTAATTTGCATTCAGTTGAATCGTCCCGTCTTCCAATAAATCCGCGACGAGTTTGTTCTCTTCTTCCCCGTTCAACGGATGCGCGTGTGCTATTCGCTTCTCGCCGAATTTCAAAAGTTTCAACGAAATCAAGAGTTTCAAATCGACGCCATCGTAGACGGACTTTTGCGGCTTCTTTCTGTTTGGATCTTTCGGCGGAGCGGGAGGTTTCCGCTCTTTTACGACCACAGGTTTCGGTTCTTTCTTCGGTTTCGGTTCTTTCGGCGGTGGAGGAGGAGCAGGCGCCACCGCTTTCTTCTTCTTTTTCTTTCTCTTTCTCTTTGCACCTCCTGGTCGGAAGTCACCCTCCGAGTCCGAGGTCCCGTACCCGAATTCTTCTTCTTCTTCTTCTTCGTTATATTGCGCCTGTAAAGCTCTGGCTAAGGCGAGATCCGCGTCTTCTTCTTCTTCTCCTCCACCTTCTCCCATTGTATTCGATGATGCTTTTATATTATTTAGAAAGAGAGAGAGAGAGAGAGAGAGAGAGAGAGAGTACAGAGGAGGAAGTGCTTCTTTTGAGGCAAATTTGAGAGGCGAAGAGAAAGAGAGAAAGACGTGTGAGTGACAACAGAGAGAGAGATTTTTGAATTTCACATGACAAGCTCGATCGATCAAAGGCGAAAAAAAGAGACTCATCACTCTTCTTCTCTTTTTGGGAAAGCGATCTAACTTTTTTCTTGAATCTCCTCTTCACAACCCCACAACAACGACAGCAGCAGCACACGCGCGCTTTGAACGTTTTGTTTGCCTGGTCTGAAGTGGTCGTTTACGTCGTCTGAATCGTCCGCGCTTTCAGAAGAGAGAGACACAGAGAGAATAAAAACATAATACAAGTGTACATCACACAACAACAACACAAACACAAAAAATTCATCGGAGAAAGCTTTTCAAAATAAAATAGTAGAACAATAATAACAAGAAGAATATGGGACAGAAAGACGAGGACTTCTTCCCGGATGAAGTCGAGGAGCGCTTAATCGCGGAGGAATATAAAATCTGGAAGAAGAACACGCCGTTTTTGTACGACTTAGTCGTGACGCACGCGTTAGAGTGGCCGAGTTTAACCGTCCAATGGCTTCCCGAAAGAGTAGAACATCCAGACTCGGAGTGTTCCACGCAGAAATTGATTTTAGGAACGCACACGTCGGAGAACGAGCAAAACCACTTGATGATCGCGGAGGTGCAGTTGCCATTGGAAGATGCGACGGTAGATGCGACGGAATACGAAAACGCGTCGAAACAGAACAACGAACAAGGCTCGTACGGACAAAACGCAGGGAAAGTGCACGTGGTTCAACTCATGAACCACGACGGCGAAGTGAATAGAGCGAGATATTGCCCACACAATCCGTTTATGATTGCCACGAAAACAGTCTCCGCGGAAGTGTACGTCTTTGATTACTCGAAACACCCGTCGAAACCTCCGGCGGATAGCGCGTGCTCGCCTGACTTACGTTTAACCGGGCACAAGAGCGAAGGGTACGGTTTGTCTTGGTCGCCGTTTAAAAAGTACACTTTGTTGTCCGGGTCCGACGACGCGCAAATTTGCATGTGGGATTTGGAATCTGCCGGAGTGGATGGTCCGTCGAACACCTCAAACAACGCCACGAGCACGAATAGACAATCGCGATCGTTAGAGGCGAACAGAGTGTTCAAAGGGCACGGCGGAGTGATTGAAGACGTCGCGTGGCACGGAAAGCACGAACACATTTTCGGTTCCGTCGGCGATGATAAAAAGATGATTTTGTGGGATACGAGAGCGGCACCGGCGGATGCGGCGACGAATACCGTCGACGCGCACGATGCGGAGGTGAACTGTTTGGCGTTCAACCCGTTCAACGAACACCTGTTAGCGACTGGTTCGGCGGATAAAACTGTGGCTTTGTTTGATATTCGTAAATTGACCTCGCGGTTACACACGTTTGAGAATCACACGGAGGAGGTGTTTCAAATTGGATGGTCGCCAAAATCCGAAACAGTTTTGGCGTCGTGCGGCGCGGACCGACGCGTGGCTGTCTGGGATTTGAACATGATTGGCGAGGAACAAACGCCGGAAGATGCGGAGGACGGACCGCCGGAATTGTTGTTCATCCACGGCGGGCACACGCAAAAGATTTCCGATTTTGCTTGGAACCAAAACGACGATTGGGTCATCGCCTCCGTCGCAGAGGACAACATCTTGCAAATCTGGCAAATGTCAGAAAACATCTACGCGGACACGCCCGAAGGCGACGACGACGCTTAAGATAATAAAGCTCCGAGAGTTGTTTTTAACGAGCGAGCTTCTCTAAAATAAATTAACGTACTACTAAATATACATATATACAAACAAACTTTACATCCGCTACCGACCAGGCGGTACTATTTTAACCTATCGATCAATAATGCTACATTTTTCTTCTTCTATCATTGGGCATTGGTACTGGCGCTTTTTTTCCGAGAACCATGCTTTTTACTCTTCTTTTCCGCAACCGGGTGTTTGGCCGAAAAACGAGAAAGTAAGTCGTCGAACGATTCGTTGCTATCGCCTTGCACTTGCTTCAGTGACGATGATTCATCTTCACCTAAGGGGGATCCTTCCATGTTTTCTTCGGTAGAAGTACCGGCAGAGGTGGATTCTGTGGCGGAATCCTTATCTTTTTCTATTCCTCCTTCGTCAGATTCTACTATTTTCTCTTCAACCGGTCCGATGACGTAACAATTGAGGATTTTCAAGCCGCTCTCGTCCCGAGATGTCAATCGCTTCGTCGATAAGTCATCGAAACCTTTCGGTGGTTCTAATCCCCCATCTCGCGCTTCTTCCGAAACGTAATTGTTTTGACATATGTGGCCAAACATGTACGCGTCAATCATATCCGCCCCGTGTCTCGCCATGTACCTCGTCACTTTCTCGTAAAAGTTTGGCCCAATTAAATAGCTTTGAAATCCCGCAGAGGTGCCCATTTTCGGCCAGTAATAGAACGTTTTCGTTCCAGCTCTGGAGTACTTATCGTTCGGGTCTTTCTCAACCTCGAACTCAAACCTTGATTTCTCGCAGTTGTTCGATGGGAAGAATCCCACCGTGTGTTCGGTTCGCACGCACACTTCGTCGTAATGCGGTCCCAACGAGATGAAATCGAAATCATCCGGAACGTTGCGTAACAACTGTCGCATCTCGAGCGTTCTGTCTGGAATTTCGTTTCCATCGGATTCCATAACCCACGCTCTCGTGTGGCCTAACTGTTCGTGGACGTCTCTCCACGCGTGTAAATGAGCGAACAAACACCCCACGTGGTGCGCGATGCCCATTCTATCTTTCGTTAATTTCCCAGTTTTCGGGTTCCGCTCATCGATTAATCCAATCCATGGCATGTTTGCTAAACTATCTGGCGTCCTTTCTAATTCTTTCATAAACTTTGAACTGTAGTGATACTTCTTCGTATCGAAAAACTCTTTATTCAATTCTCGAATCGGCGCCACGGCCCACTCTGCCTCTTTGATATTCTTCGGCCACTCCGCCGCGGTAATCCCTAACGTCGTTTGTGCGGCTGGAAATTTGTTTCGAATACGTTCAAAGCCTTCTTTATCTCTCGTGTTTTCCGGTTGCACGATGACAAAAATCTCTATGTGATCCGTTTTGTCTGTTTTCTTCGTCATCGCGCTTCTCCCACCACTAAAGGCAGCGGCGTGAATGAAATTCAGAGAGAACACGTTTTGAAAGAACGAGGACGTTTTCGCCGTCACGGAGTGAATGTGAGACATACTCGAGTCTATTTTCTCCATTCCAAACGTTCTCACGGAATCTCGGTAGTTCTCAGGCGTCACGTATATGCAAAAACACGCGAGAACGAGCGCGGAGAGAAGGAGGAGAAATCGCTTCTCGTTTCGCTCTTTCCTTTCAGCTTCGGTCATTAAAATTGGTGGTGGTTTCCTCAGTAACGTTTCTTTCTCGTCGCGTCGTCGAAGTTGTTGTTGTTGTCGAGACATCGATGCTGATACGGAGGAGGAGGAAGCGGAGGAGGAGGCCATCGCGCTCGATATTGGTCGCGACATTTTTTATAGAGAGAAGAGAGATGATTTTTTTTACAAACACGCGCCCCAAACTGCCAAAACAGAAAGAAAAAAGTTCATTTTTCGTCTCTTCTTCTTCTGAATTCTTCTTTTTCGTTCACTTTTTTTTGCTCAAACAACGAACTCTCTCGTAAAAAAAGAAAAGAATAATGATCGTCTCCGGTCGCACGATTGCACCCGAACCCGTCCAGGACATCCTCATGAGTCTAGAAATGACGAACGAGACGAAGAAGAGATTGGATACCCTGCAAGGATGGGCGAAAGATTTAAAGGTATTATTATTTAGATGAGAATCGTGATTCAGAATCTTCTTAAAAAGAATTCAAAATCACAGTTCTTCTTCTTCTTGACTTCTTCTTCTTGACTTCTTCTCTGTTTAAGTTCGCGTTCGCGTCGTTCCTTCGCGATGATATATTCATACGCAAGTTTATATGTACTGACTTTTGCTCATATATTTGAACGCGAACTCATCCATCTCTCGTGTGATTAAAAACAAACAGGACGCACCTCCGCTTTCGGAAACGCCTGAATTCGAGTACGTACAAAAACTTCCCAAGAGTTTGACGCAACAACCGAGTTCGGTTTTATTGGACGCCTCGCAACCACACGCGATGTCATCCCCATCTAAGAAGAAGGAGAAGAACGCGACGACGACGAAAAAGTTCGGGGACGACTTTTCGCAGGAGCAAGAAGAAGAAGAAGAGTTGGACGGCGACTACGTCAGTCCAGAACAGAGGGAAAAAGAAGAAGAAGAGCGCGAACGTAAAGAGGCGGCGATGAATCATAACGGAGACGTTCGCATGGAATTGAAACCAAGAACGGGCACGGAATGGCTGCAAGGACAGAAAAAACGCGTTCGAGTGGAGTTCGAGGAAGAGTCGTCCTCGTCTGAAGAAGAAACGGAGGCAGACGAGGAAATTATTCCCACGCAGCGACCTTCGCCGAATGATAGCGAAGACGACGACGACGCACATCTAGATGATGCCAGAGGAAATGACGTCGGGATAATGAAACGAACTTTGAATGCAGCGGTAGGTATGATTGAAACGGTAGTAAACATTGTTCGCTCGCCGTTCAAGTCGCCGAACAAACGCGCTCGAATCGAGAACAGCGATACGCCGCCGCCGTCGCCTGGGATCTTTGGATTTGGTGGGTCGCCATTTGCCAAAGGCATTGCAATGTCGCCGAAATCTTTAGCTCAAGTCATCGATGCCACGGGAGCTGCTGCTGGCGAGAACAATGCCAACGTTGCAAAGATGGAATGGGGCGCCAGAGGCGGCGAAACGTGGCAACAAAAGGAAGAGGACGAAGGCGAAGCGAGAAGGAAAAGAGCCGCGAGGAAAAAGTTAGTATTAGACGATGACGATGAGAACGACGAAGAAGAGGAACATGAGACGGTGAAAAAGTCGCCAAAGAAGGCGACAGGAAAACCGGCGACATCCGTGATGTCCGAAATCGCGAGTCAAGTCACCGAAGTCGCCTCCGAGGCGAATTGGGAAATATTAGCAAAACTCATGGCTGAACGCGAGAAACAGAAAAAAGCACCTCGTGAGCTCGGTTTGAACGTAGATAGAACGCGCAGAATGTCTAGGCGCATGTAAGATTATGCAACAAACATACACACTGTTTTAGTATCACACTTTGTACAGAAGAATCAACCTTTTCCCCGCTTCTTCTTATTTGTCTTTTTCACATATGCGCTGTGAATACCGTGACGTCTTTCCCATTGCTCCGGAGCGTTGTTATACGCATCAACTTCTCTACCGCGCAACGTTACGCAAAACAAATTCGATTCGTCGGTGTTGCAGACAATCTTACACCTCGGATCGTACTCGCCTTCGTCTGGTGATTTGTAGTTCATCAAAACTTCGTGCGCTTTTTTATCGAGCGCTTTCAATTTATTCTCCTTTACAAACTCGCTCAAAACTCTCGATTCGTCGTTCATGTTGTGACACGTTTCGTTTTTCAGTTTCCTCTCCCAATAATGATCGTGCGAGCCGCTGTAAAAATCAAAACCGCAAAACTGCACCGGCTGTTTGAACTTTCGCCACGCGTAGTTGAGAAACATGAGTCCCATGGATGGAAACTTTTCGTTCAAGTTATACTCTTCGTACAGAGTATCCACTTGTGGTGCCTCTACCGCGTGTACTTTTACATCACGCATATCGTTCTTCTTTAACCAGTTCGTCGCTATCGTTTCCAACTCGTGCATGCGTTGCTTCTGTTTGGGAATTTTATCTTTTCGTCTCGGGCAGCGCACTTGTTGCGGCTTGCAGTCTCGAAAAACAAACGGAATGTACACGTGCTGCAGTGATTTCTTCAAGTTTGGAATCTCCTCTTCGTCGAATTGGTTCGGATCTTTGATCGTCGATAACACCCAGTGCGTCGTTTTCGAGCCGACGTCTGATTCGAACCCGACGGTTTTGAAAAGATTGAAACGCAACACGACGTCGTTCGCGTCTACTTGTCGTCCGAACCGAGAGTTTCTCAAGCTCGCGCCGTTCCCCACGGCGATGGCAGATAACTGTGTGTTGCTGTTGGAGCTGTCGACGTCGTTATCGTTACCATTACCGTCGTTATTACTATTATCGCCACTAATACTGCTGCTACTGAATCTATTACTATCTTCTCGTTCTACTTCTCGTTCTACTGCGCTGCCTTCCTCGTCGTCACCACCGTCATCACCGTCGTCGTCGATAGATATCTCTTCTCCCTTCGCCAACGACGACGACGAATGCACGGTCACGGACTCGTCTCCGCCCGTGAAAGAATTTTCAACCAACGCGTTCCGTGGGCCGTTCCCATTCATATTCGTCTTCATTATGCTCTCGTAGTTCCCAGTTAAAACGAAGACGATGATTACGACGAAAACAAAGATCGCGTAATGTGATGACAAAACTCCATTTACTCCTCCTCCGACAGAAGTGTTGTGCGCCTTTCTCCCGCCATAACCACCACCACCAGAGAGCATCATCTCTGTGATGACGTTTAAGCGCTTTCGTTTCGTTTCTCTTCTTCTCTCACGGAAGAAGAAGAAGAAGAAGAAGAAACAGAAAGAAGAAGAAGAAACAACAGAATGGTGTTGTACTCGTATTTCATTTATTTATAACGGAACGGAGTTGGCCGTCGACCAAAATTCCATTTGGAATTAAAAAAACACAAAGAGAAAGAAGGAGAGAAGAGAGAGAGAAGAGTTTGAGCAAAAAAAACCTCAAAAACAGGTTCACACAAAAAAATGAATTTCATCGATAAAAACAAAAAACCGGCGAATACGGGCGGGATCGATGAGACCGTCAAGTTAGCCGCGGGGAAACTGGACGGGTTAGCAGGCATGCACGAATATGGGGATCGACAAAAGGATTACACCTGGGATTGCGTGATTTTTGGCGATGGTTCATAGTGCGTTTTTGTTTCTCATCTCTTCAAGAATTGTGTTTTTTCTTCCTCAAATCGCTTATCCCTTCTTTTAAAGTTTGTTTGTTTTGAGGAAGTTTTGAGGGTGACGGCGGAACGTCTTCTCCTTCTCTCTTCTCTCTTTTTCTCACTCTCTTCGGCGTAATGAATCGACGATGGAACCAAATAAATGCAAAACTGTCATCAAATCGTAGCATTTAAAAGCTGTCGGGTGGTGATGGTACGATGAAGGAAGTGCAAAGCCATCAAAGAAAAGAGATAAAAAGAGAGAGAGAGAAGACCTCTTTTTTCCCACGAACAAAGGAAACAACAAACAAACAAAAACGAAATAAAATTAGAAATCCTCAAAAATACTGACCCGTTGTTTTCTCCTTTTTCGTCTCATTCGATAATCATTACTACGACAGTTACGAAGGCTTAGTTGATATTTACGGTCAGTGCGAACACTTAGGCGTGATGAGCTTCGAGGACGGGGATAGATACGAAGGCGGTTTCAACCAAGGCGCAATGTCTGGACCGGGTATATATCACGGCGACAGCTTCATATTTTTGGGCGAATTTGAAGGAAATCAAAAGTCTGGGTGCGGTGTAGCGGCGTATATGAACGGTGCAGTTGAATACGGCGAGTGGAAATACGATCAGTATTTAGGTCAATACACGCGCAAGTGTCCTCTCGACAAATCGATCGCGTCGATGGAAACCGCCATCGACAGCGCGGCGAGAGCGAAAATGTTTGAAAGGAAACCAAATTCAGAAGTATACTTGAGAATAGTTGAACATTATCCAGATTATTTGATGCATCACGATCCGATCGTGTATAAAAAAGGCACGGAGTGGACGATGCCTGGTCCAGCTGCTGAGTTGTACACGCCGCCGACAGTGGAAGAAATGGGACCGGAAATTGCCGGTGCGGTAAGCACGATGAACCGTCTCTGGGAACGAATTTGGTCGTATTACAACGTCAAGTGCTCCGAAGAGCGAAGAACTGTAGCTCCGGAGATTCGAAAAAAGAAGGAAGCTATGGCTTTATCCGAAATGCGAACCGAGGAAGACATGGAGGATGAATACGCGGACGTGTACAACGAGGACGGCTCGAGAAGAGGTAAAATGAAAAAACCGAAGCAACAAAAGAAAAATCAAAAAGCAGGTAGAAAAGGTGGTAAGACGGCGTCGTTGACGGTGTCAATGATGAGTGCGTTGCAGCAAAACGCGTTTAGAGGTTTGAGAAGGCAATTACGACGCCCGATAGCTTTTGCTCAACGAGTCACGACGGAGGCGCAAGCCGCGGTGAATCGAGCGATGCCAGCGCTCGAGCGACGATAAAAATTGTTCTTTGTTGACCAAACAAAATATCATCCAATCATCATCCTTTAATTAGTCTCAATACTTTGTTATTAATATATATTTCAAAGAATTCGGTGGCATACATTCTACTTTTTAGTTTCTTTACAAAGCTGCTTGTTACTACACGCTACGTTACATTCTTCTACAGTCTAATTTCATATTTTTTTTACAAAGTACCTTCGAGCGCGGCTAAAGTATTGAACGCGCGAATTCTATTTACTTCCATCATAGTATGCGACTTTAAACGGAGGTCCGACACGTTTAAAACCGCTTTCCGTATTCTTTTGAGAACGCCTGAAGAATCTAGTCTCCACATAGTTTTGTGGGAAGAATCGGAAGAAGAAGATGTGGACGATGAAGCGACGATCTCTCGATACCCTCCTCTCGATTTGACGTAATCGCTCAACTCTTTCGTCGTGAGATCCTGCACGTACAAAACGACGTGGAAGCACGAAAACAAGGACATGCACGAGCCATGAACGCATATAAACATCATGAAAAGCGTCGCGAGGACCCCAGTATTACTATTCAGGGAAGGATGATAATCAAACGGGAATCCGAGAAGATGTAAGCGTTCGTACGCCTTCCAAAAGAACGTCACGGCTAAATACGCCTCCGTTACTATGAATGCGACGAAAAACAACACGTTTCTCTCGCCGATGCAATTGTTTAGAGCGCCGCAGTGGTGGTCAAATCCGCGAACGCAAACGTTACACTGTCGACAGTGCGAACTTCTCTTCGGTTTGAATATCTTGCACGTTTCGCAATATCTCGTATTCCTGCTACTGCGTTCTTCTCTTGCGTCTCCTTCTCCTTCGTCTTCGTCTTCTTCTTTCTCTGCATCAACTTCTCCTTTTCCTTCTTCTATTCCACTCGCTCGCGCGGAAGTATTCCTCTTCGGCAACACGATACCAGGATCAATCACAGTCGTCATTGCACAGGTTGATAAACACACGCACGCGACGAAAACGTGAAAAGTCGTTGAACTTTTCACCAAATCCAAAACCACCAACCCAAGAAACGCGCACAAGGAACACGTGGAAAAGACGCACACGGGCGCCAATGGATGAGAAGAAGAAGAATTGAAAGAAGAAGAAGGACGATGTCTCGCACCACCGCTGATCTCGCCGACAACCGCGCTGTTCATCGATCGCGTGTGACTACTTTTTTTAATACTTTTTATTAGTATTATATCAGTGCTTTCGATACAGTGGTGAAAATGAGTTTATAAAAAAAAGAGGAGAGTTTAACAAAAAGCCTCAAAACACTTTTCTTTAAAGAAAAAAAGGAATATTTCTAGCCGACAAAAAACCACGATGACGACGACGACGACGGCGACCGAAAACGGCAACAACAGAGAACGAAAGAACGCGCAGGACATTCATCCCAAGAAGGTCTCCGCGATGGGGGTGGACGCTGCACCTGCACCTGCACCTGCAAAAGGAAAAGGAGATGATGCACAAGAAGACGAAAAGAAGAAGAAGAATAAAACAACACAACAACAACAACAAGGGAATAAAATATATTTTGGGTTTCTGAAAGAACAACACTTGGCGTTAATCATCGTTCTCGTCACTCTCGTGCGATTGTTCATTCGCTATAAGTTTCGTCCGAAGACGTTCATCACGTGCACGGAAGACCAACCTTTGATGGAGGTGAAAGAGAACTTTCTCAATTTTCTCGAATACGAAAAAATTCGAAAATGTACTTTGAATCATCCTCGATTGAAAATACCGTCCGCTTTAAGCAGTGGCTCGTTTTCCAAAACTCGCGGGTTTGTCGTCAAATTCAACAAGGAAGGCGTAGATTCGTTTTTGAATCATCCAGATTACGGAGACTGCTATGGGGACTTGTTTGAGAAAATGCGGCTTCCGGAAACTAACGCGTACGTCTTCAACGCTTTATTGTGCGAGTTATCGGACTATGACGATTGGAAGAACAACCAAACGAGCGTTGGATTACACTTAGATCAGACGGTTGGTTTACAAGGACTAAAAGCCGATCATCAATTCTTGGCGCACCAGGTGAATGTGCTTTATGTGGACGTCGCCGCGGATATGAAAGGCGGCGAGTTAGAAGGATGGAGATACGGGTCAGGTGACTTGAAACAGTCTGATTTATTAAAGCCCCACTTATCAATCAAACCTGAGAAGAATAAACTCGTCATGTTTCGAGGAGATTCCTTTCATCAAGTCAAGGCATACCACACTTCAGAATCGACGACAAAACGCTTGTCTTTAGTTCTAGAGCAATATAAAATCAGCGACGAGTTTGTTCCAAACACCGTCGTTTGGATGGAGGCGCTGAAACAAAACATGACGATGATGTAACGTTTAGTATTATGTAGCGAAAGATGGGTAATTAGACGTAAGAGTAGATGAGAGAAAAATTAGTACACGTATATGAAAAGTGATTTTTATTTAACCCGCTCTCGCTTTCGTGGCATCCATTTCGGCTTTCAATCGAGACGCTTCTTCCTTCGCGTCCGCGATATCAGCCGCATCAGCCAATTCATCCAAGCTCTTCCCGAGAAGTTCGCTCATACCCTTATCAATGGCGTCTTCGAATTGAGCATATTGTGGATCGCTCGAGGTGAGCGCCTTGCCTATTTTCTTCTCCACGTCGTCCAACGTTTGGAAGAGCGTCTTGTACACCCCGGTGGGATCTTCCAAACCCATCGCTTGTCGAACTTCGTTCGTGTATTCCAAATATTGTCTCACCGAAGTCGCTTCCTCCCAAGCCGCATCGATCGTATCGTCGATGCGCTCAGTCACAGACGGAATACCAATCTGTTTTATAATTTACGAAGGGGAAAGAAGAGAAAGAGAGAGAGAGAGAGTCAGCGTGCGTTCATTCATTCAAAACTTTTGGGTGAGGAGGAGGAAAAGAGCGAAGAAGATGATGAGGAAAGAAAGAAAAATTCTTCTTCTTCTTCTTCTTCCTCCTCCTATGATGATGATGATGGTGGGATATAAAGAAAAACGCTCACCTCTGCCATGATCTGTTTGTTCTTCTCGACGTACGCTTTCAATTTAGCGTCGTCGCCGTCTAAAGGTAATGGATTCGTCTTTGACTTTTCTGCGTACGCGCGAAATTTTCTTTGCGAATCGGCGAAGAAATCCTTCACCAAATCGCCCTTGTCTCCTTGCGCGGCGGCAGCGGCGAAACAACGCGGTGAAGCAGAGGAGGAAGACGCGGACGCGGCGGTGCGACGAGCGATGCGAGAAGCGACCGTTCGTAACATACTTATTAGTAGTATTACGTGTGTATAAGGATGTTCTCTTTAACTTTTACACGTGTGAGTGAGGAGAGAGAAAGAGATCTTATTCGTTTCAACTCTTTCTTGCTTGAGTGGAACCCCAACTACAAACAACAAACAAACAAATCCCAAATTCAAAGAGAGACAAAAGGAGAAGTCGCAGACAAATTTCTTCTTTATGATGTTTTACACGCGAGCGCTAGTATAAGTTGTGCTATAAAATTGACTTCTTCCCTAGATTAGATCAGGTTAAATCTGGAAACCGCCTATAGAAGTTAGCTTTCGGACGAACGACGTTTTTCCTCTTTTTCTCCGCCGTATAGATGAGCGATCCGTCGCGATGGTTTACGGCGATTTCCACCGCCTCGTCCGTCGTCATGACATCATTATCCATGCCCTCTTTCTTCTTCATCAATACTTCGTCGTCGTCGTCGTCGTCGTCGTCGTCGTATTCTTGCTCGTGATCTCGCTCGATACCGTGGTCAGAAGGAGAATCCAACCACATATTGTCCATCGAAGTATCCGTCACGGGAGCATATAACTTGGGTACCTGTTTCCTCGCTTTCTTCCTCACCGGAGATTCACCAACCAACATAATATTTCTCGTCCCCTTATCAGTAGAGGATTTTTGCGCAAGATTCGATAACTTTGCGCTCGTAGTGACTGTGATTGTTCTGGATTTTCTCGTTTGAACATCGTTCATTCGATTCGAGTCCGCCTTGGGCAAACCCAACAAATCGTTCCTCCCAGTCATCGAGAAGAACTTTTCGCGGAGCGTGCCAAGGAACTGGAGTCTTCCGTACTTATCTTTGTATTTCACGCCACCGGGATGAGTCCACGGGTTTGAAAATTTCATTTCTGGACTTGCCAAACGCTTCACGGCCAAGCTAAAAGATGCCGGTTCGTTATAACTCTTACCTTGGAAAGCAATTTGTCGATTCTTCGTGATGTTAGCTTTGTACTCTTTACCGCGATACTCCATCGAGAGTACGTTCAATCCTGCGGTAATCAGTTCTGCATCCATTAGTTCCGCGAGAGTGACTCTGCGAATATACTGCGGTTTGTTGTGTGTTCCATGAGACGAGCGAACTCTATGAATTGTAACCGGTCCCTTCTTCTTTTCTTCCGCACGCGTCGGTGGCGGAGGTCTGTCGTTGGCGAAATTATTTTGCTTTGGAAGCGAACCGAGGCGTATAAATCTAGGATTTTTCGAAAACGCATCGATATGAGCCTCCACGACTTCGAGATATTCCATAGAAAGCTTTGGCTTTCTCTCAGGATTGAACAACTCTTCGTACGTATATACTTTGAACTTCTTCTTATCACCGCGTCCCCACCATTCTTCGCTGTACCAATCTTTCAGCCACTGCGGCTTGCTTTTTTTCTTGTTTGATTTTGCAGTCGGCTGTCGTGGCAGGGGCAGGGGTGTGCTCTCTTTCCCTTTTAATACCGCTAACTTGCTCAGAGGCACGTGGTCTTCCGTCTCCTCCGTCTCCTCCTCCTCCTCTTCTTCTTCCTCCTCGCCTTCCATGTTCTCGTCGTCGTATCTCTCCTTTTTTTCATTCTCGTGTTTATCTGAAAGAAGCGGTGAGTGCGGTCGCTTCGATGTTGCCCGAGTCGTCCGCGCCTTTGCCTCGGCTTGCTTCTTCTCTTTTGCCAACTTTTTCTTTTCGGCAATCTCTCGTTTCTCATCGTTGGAACACTTCACGCACAGCACTTCGCCAGGATATTTCTTGCTACTTTGCCAGTTATCCTTCTTTTCAGGATCTGCTTCTAAGGCTAAACAATTGGCGTTGTAGCAATTGTAAATCTCCATCATCTCCTCGTGCAGCTTTGACTTGGGCAGTTCTTCTTCTTCTCCTTCTTCTTCTTCTTCTTCTTCTAATGCTATTGTTTCGTTGTCGTCCTTCTTGTTTGTCCCTGATGGAGACGAAGACGAGGGCGTTTTTTCTTTCTTATTCATCGGGACAATGAGAGGAGACTTCGACGTCTTACCTCCTGCGTCGTTGTTGTTGTTGCTGTTGTTGTTGTTGTTGTTATTATTAGTATTATTGTTTTTGTTTTTGTTGTTACTGTTGTTGAGTATTATAGACGAGGACATCATCGACTCTCTTTAATACGACGGGTGTGTTCTTATCGTTCTTGTCTCTCCCTCGTCGGGTCTCCCGAGAGAAGAAAGATTTTTCTTTTACTCCTTTCTCGCCCCCCCTCTCTCACACACACACACACACACACACACACACACACACACACACACACACACACACACACACACACACGCACTCTCGACGACGCGGAGATAAAGATAGACAGTCGTCAAAGTGTTCCTTCTCCCTCGTAGTGTTCTCGTGTTTTTGCGCGCAACGAGAAAAAAAGTGGAGTTTTGCTGTCACGTGTTCGTACAAAGTCGTGTCAAACTAAAAACAGAAGAATCTTCCACGGCGTGTGTCAATGTGTACAAATTACTGCGTCGTGAATTAAAAGAATGCTGCTACTCGTTACTAAAGATGATAATGGTAATTAATGCGCGTGTGTGTATATTCTTCTGCTATTTCTGCGCTCTTTCTTCCTCTCTCCTTCGCTCCGCTTTTCCCTTTTTGATGCATTTTGATGAGATACGAGTACTCGTATTTTCTTCTTCTTCTTCTTCTTCTTCGAATTTACACTCTCACCCAACACCTGTTGCAATCGCCAACGCACGTTCCTTCACAATCGATCGTGTTACCTAACGCCTGTGGGACGCGAATGACGTACTTTGCGAACGCCGGCGTTCCTCGCTTCATGAAGAAATTTTTCTCGATGTGCTCCACCGCCGGTTTCATCACGCCGTCTATGTCCATCGCTAATATTTCCGGAAGTTTACCGACAATGACGTCTATTTTATCCCTAGCTACGCCGAGCGATTCGATGAACTGAATTCGCTTTTCGATTTCGTCCATGTCTGGTATTTCTCTCACTTTCTCGTTTCTCCAGTAATCTTGTTTGCCCCAGCCGAAACCTTTTTGCATGACTTTGTCCGCCTCGTCGTCATCGAATCCGAGCTCCATGACGAGCGCTTTGGCAGATGCCCATTTAATGGACTCATCGTCGGTTAACAAATCACACATCATAGACTTTGTAGATGTGGATGGTGAAGAGGAAGAAGCCGTGGATGAGACGTATCTTCGTTCGAACGCAGACGCCGACGTCGTGACGAATTGATTATTATTTTGATGACGTTTGCTTTTTGTTGAAAAAAGACGATGCTTTTTGCCTTGTTGCCTTCTCGAAGAAGAAGACAATAACAACGCAGAAGAGTTATGCGGTTGTTGGTGGCGGTGTTGCAGCAACGTTTTTGAGGTAGTAGTAGTAGTCGTCGTCATCGTCGCGAGCATAGTAGTAGTATATGATGTGTTTATTTGTTGAGAAAAAAAATGGTGATGTTTACTACGAGTATGACGATGTGACGTGTGGTTTCGAACAGAACCACACAAAAAAAAACAAAATGGTAACGAACTTTTTGTCGTCACCAACACTCTCATCATCTTTCGGGCGGCGAGTTCTTCCGTCTTCACGACGAGTCCATATCACCAAAACGCGACGACGACGTCGAAAGGTATCACTGAATAATAATGAGACGTTGTTAGAAGGAGGATGTTGTGAAAAAGAAAAAGCAGTGTTAGGAGTAGGTAGTTGTGGGTTAGACATTCTCGCGCGACTCGAAAAGTTTCCTCAACCAGATGAGAAGACGCGAAGCGAGACGCTCGTCATGGAAGTCGGCGGTAACTGTGCGAACGCGTTAACGGCAGTGTCTCGACTCTCGGAAGCCTCCTCGTCGTCAATCTTATTTACGAAAATCGGTGACGACGCGACTGGGAAAGATATAATTTCAATTTTAGAGAGAGAAGGTGACACGTTCGATACGAGTAAAGTCGTGCACGGCGGAACATCGCCATCGACGTATATCATTTGTGTCAAAGATAAAGCGAACGATGACCCGACGCGCACGTGCATACACACCCCAAGCAACGAACCTTTGATGAATTCTGAAGTAACGGATGCGGATATCGACTCTTTGTTCGCGTCGTCGCCGCGCGAGATTGGCTTGGCATACTTTGACGGAAGGTTAACGGACGTCGCCCTCCGAATCGCTATAAAAGCACGCTCTCTTGGGATTAAAATACTCGTCGAAGCTGAGAGACTTCGCGGCGACGATTTAGATGCGTTGTTGAAACTTGCTGACTTTTGCGTGTGTTCAAAAAGTTATCCGCAAGAAAAACACCCCAACGATACGAATTCGTTCGGAACCGCGTTGACGGAGATGGCAAATTCGACACTTTCAGACCGGTGTAAACTTTTAATTGCGACGCTTGGTTCCAGAGGTTCTGTCGCTTTGCTTTTTGATGATGCGAGTGTTGATACCGACACCGGCGCAACTGTGCTTGCTCGTAGCGTGGACGAGATTATCGAAGAGATGGAAAGAGCGTTCCAATCGAGAAAGCAAAGTGAGGAATCTGGTACACCATATTCATCATCATCATCATTATTATCATCATCATATCGATATATACCCGAACACGCGCTCATTAGTGACAGAGTCTACAATTTGAACGGTTCAGGTAAACGCGCTAAAGTCGTTTTTCAGCCGGCTGCACGTATCAGTAGCGAGGACATGGTGGATACGACTGGCGCGGGAGATGCGTTCATCGGCACGGTGGCGAAAGGTTTATCGTGTGGTGCAGACATTCTGAAAACGTTACGCTTGGCGACTTTTGTCGCTGCACAAAAGTGTTTACAAGTTGGTGCTCGCGCAGGGCTACCGTTCCGAGAGGAAGTGCCGGAAGAGTTGATGTACCCATTCGCAGCATCATCCGGCGAGCTCCCCACCGCTACATCGCGAAAAGGCAGAAGAAGTGCGATGACGACGGGAGCCATATCTGCGTTCCTTCTCGCGTTCTCTTTCTCTGCACCAAATGAAACTTTCGCTGCGATTAATGGCAGCTCTGTAGATATGAATAAACTTTCGCAATTGTTTAATCAGGCTATGAATGCAAGTTCGTATGAGGACGCAGAAAATGCGTGGTCTAAAGCTATCGAGTTAGCGCCGAACAACTCGGCTGCGTTGTCCAATCGAGGAACACTTCGCTTGCAAGCTGGTCAATGGAGCGCTGCGATTGAAGACTTGCAGAGGTCGATTGAAATAGACGTCAAGGAAGGCAAAACTGCCGATGCTTCGGTATTGAATAACCTCGGAAACGCCAAAGGGGCGGTTGGAGATTGGGAGTCCGCCATGGACGATTTCCTCAAAGCGTCGAAGGACGATTCCATGAGAGAAATAGCCTTGGCAAACTATGCCTTGGCGGCTTTTGAGACGGGCATGGACGAGTTAGCCGTGAAAACCGCTCAAACGATACTTCGAAAGGACCCGGAGTTTTGGGATATGCGCGCAGCTTTAACCGCTTTCCATTGGGGCGCCGGGGATCTGGATAAAGCAGAATATGAGTGGCAAACTTTATGCACCTCAGGCCGAGGCTTCGGTCAAAGCGAATCGGCTGAAGGCGTACGAAGTTTTGGTGATGTCGCGTACGCGAGTAAACTTTTGGAACAGCAACTGAAGCAACAATTAGATATCGCCGCTGGAGTAACGGAAGATGAGCTGGGTAACGATACGCCGTGCCAACTGTACAAAACTACAGATACAGTCGCAGGAAGATGGCCACCGAGGCCCACAGCTGCCCTCGACGCATATTTGAGAGTAAAAGATGTCGGACAGGCGCTCGATTACGATGGTATCGTCAAAGAATATAAATTCAAATAGATACGCGTGTCGCAATGCGCGATTGGCGCAAAGAATATTTTGTTTCGCGCATTCGCGGAAAAATATTTGCGCGTGCGCATTGAAGTACGCGAGATTATATAATGTAGCCACACCTATATAGATTATTATAGTTCTCTAACAATTACATGTATTTAGTCTATCTTTATAGTATCTATCGTCAATAATTCATCTCCGTTATGAAGGACTTCGTCTCCACTCGCCCACAGATCTTCGATATCATAATATCTGCGCGCTCGATCGCTGAGAACGTGAACGACACAGCTCCCGCAATCGACGGCGTTCCATTCCTCGTCGCCACCACCACTCATATCTGCTTTCGCACCCTCGATGTACGGTTTAACTTTGCTGGTAAACGTAGTTGCATTTTTTGCGACGCGTTTTTTATATTCAAACATCACCGCATGCGATAAATCAGATATGTGTCTAGGGGATTTCCCTGTACACAATATCAACCAATCCGCCCAGGAGCACTTTTCGCGAATCCGAATGGCCATAACATCTTTCCCGCGTGCCTTTACTAATATTTCAACTATTTCATCCGGCGTGAACAAATCTGGGTAGTCCATGCGATCAGTCGCATCGCTTACGTGTTTGACATCTGCCTCTTGAGAAGAAGAAGAAGAAGAAGGAGAAGAAGAAGAAGAAGGAGAAGAAGAAGAGGGAGTCGACGCTTTACCTGTCAGTCTGTCTACATACTCCTTCGCTCTGTGTTGCGATCCAATTGCCCAGCCACCCGTGCGAATACGATTTACCTCTACATCGCCGGTTTCATTATCTTCGCTTAAAATATCGGCGAGAAGCTTTGCGTCGTTCGTGCCTCGCACGACTTTTAAAGCTGCTAGGTATTGGCTCCAAATTAAAGCGGCCAATTCTCCTTTTGTAGTCGCGAGATCCTTCCCTTTCACCGCTGGTTTCCTCCAATGTTCCGTCAACCAGTACAAAAAGTTGAGTCGCTTCTGTCCGATTCGAAAAGCATCGACGCTTCTTTTCGGTTGTTTTGGTGAAGGTCGAATCCAGATTTCCATTTCTTCCGCAACGTTTTCGAGAAGCTCTCGAGGGACCAAAAGTAGCAGCGACTTTGTGAGTTGCCTCCTGGTCGATTCGGACCTTGAACCACCTGGGTAGTGTTCTCTCGCTTCAAGTAAAAGCGCCTCAAATAAGTGCGCGTACGGCATAGACGCAGGAAAGAGCGCGTTCCTCTTTTCAGTCTGAACTTTTCCTTCCATCTCCCGTGTCGCCTTTTCGCTCTTCTTTGTCGCTTCCGTTTTCTTTGCTCTCGTCTTTGTCGACCCTGTGACTTCAACTTCCCCCTCTTCACCGACTTGATCAAACTCTCTGAGCACGAAATCTTCGTCGTCGGTTGGCACCTTTTTCAAAACCGATAAAAATTTATCCGCTTCAGCTTTTTCTTCTTCCGTCGGCGGGGATAGGTTCAACACGCTTCCGAGTTCTGGGTTGAGTTGAGCGAGCGCGTGCATCGGTATAGGCCAAACCAATTTACTCGTCACTTTCACTCCAGCGTATTCCGTCGCGTTCCCTCTGTACACTTTATCACCCCAATCCAAGTTCAAATCTACCACCCTCGCACGCTTCTGCTGCTCTATTTCGTACTTTGTTTTCGTCTTTGTCGTTGCTTTTGTTTTCCTCCGTTGGAACTCTTTCTTCTTTTTCGTTGTTGTTGTTGTTGTTGGTTTTTCTTCCACTTCTTCTTGTATGGATGATATATTTGATGATGATGATGCCGAGGACGAATAATAATAACTCGCGTGACAGAATAGACTATTCGTCGTCGTCGCGTTTTGACTACTCCTTCTTTTTCTGAGAAGAAGATGATCAAAATTGGTGGATGTGATGGATGTGGTGGTGCTCGTGGTGAAGAATAAACGCGCGCATTTTCGTCGCATCCAAAACATCTCTTTTTGCGCAAACAAAGACGACGGATGTGACTCAAAGAAGAGAGAGTTTTTAATGAAGTCACATTTTCGATTGATTTTTTGGAAAGAGGAGAGATTTTTAACAGTTCTTCTTCTTCTTCTCGTTTTGACTCTCTCTTCATTTTTTCCTTCAACGTCGCTCACTTTTGGGCGTCGGTGTCTCATCGACTGTAGTGTTAGTATCAAAAAAGTTGAGGAGATTGATACGTCAATATCATCATCATGGCGAAGTCATCACCCTCACTTTTCGTCGCCCTTGGAAGTCGATGGGGAAAACCCGTCGAAGAAGTAGACAAAAAAGATTCGTCGTCGGCGTATTCGCCGCCGATCGAAGAAAAAGAAAACGGTGATGAAAACAACAAGAATGATGATGATGATGTGACTCCTGCGAAGAAGACAACGACGACCGAAGAAGACGCGAACGACAACAACAACAACACAAAAACAACAACAACAGCAAGTTCGGAGAAGAAGCGGGGAAAGCGTAAAAGTCGATGGGAAACCGCAAACGAGGAGGAAGAGAAGGCGACGAGAGGAGAAGCGACTGCAAACGAAGCAACACCTAATGACACGAATTACGTCGCAGTGAAACGCAACGCACCGTTGCCAGGAACGATCGTTATATCCGGAGGCTTACGCGTTCAGATTCCCGCCGCTCTGTTGGGTGTACGTTCCATGCCGAAAAATGCTCGAGTAGATCCAGAGTTGGAAGTCATGTTCAAAGACTTAGAAACTTGCAACCGAAACTGCTTGATTGGCGCACCGTTCTCCGAGAAGGAATTTCTCGATAAACGGGACGTGTTGAAAACGAAAAACAGCAAACACTTTCCGAAAGAAGTGGAAGAGAACATGACGAAACCGAAAGACGACGCACCGCCGGTGTATGACTTGCATGGTCACAGAGTGAGTTCGAAATCTGAAGTGAATCGAGACAAATACGAAGAAAAGCGTGGACGCTTAATCGAAGAAATCGCTCGCAGGTGCCCTCAGTTCACACCACCAGCGGATTATCTTCCCTCCAGAAAACGAAGAAAGATTTACATCCCAGTTGAAGAACACCCCGGATATAACTTTTTCGGGTTGATTATTGGTCCACGCGGGAACACTCAGAAAAAAATGCAAATGGAAACCAATACGAAAATCGTGGTCCGCGGAAGAGGTGCCGCGAAAGAAGGCTCGGGGAAGCAAGACGTATCCGTAGACGAACCTTTACACGTTTTAGTCGAAGGCGATACTATGGTTGATATTGATCGAGCCTGCGAGATGATTGAAAAGTTACTCGTCCCTGTCGATGAAAACATGAACGAACACAAACGAGAGCAGTTGAGACAACTCGCGATTATGAACGGTACGCTCAGAGAAGTCGACGAGCAGGAGTTAAGATTGCAGCAAGAAGAAGAGAACGCACTTTTGTATCAGTTGCCGGATCATATTAAATCCAAAACGGACGAGATGTACAGGAAAGATATAGAAAGAGTTCACGGCACTGGAAACGGTTTAGAAGACAAATACTCAGATTTCTTGTCCGAAATCGGCGTCGACCCGAGCTCTCTCGGAGGAAAAGCTGGCGTGAGTTACGCGGTTGGAGGAGTAGATCAATACAACCCCTTGAATGCTAAAATTTCTGGTTTAGGTGCCGGCGCAAGAGCTGCACCGGCATCATCCGTTGGAGTGGGCGCAGGTGCAGCACAAGCTGGCGCGGCGCCGTTCAGTGGTGGCGGCAACAATCCGGACGATAAAAACAAGCTATACGTGGCGAATTTACCGCCGCACGTGACGAATGAACAATTGCGTCCGATTTTTGAAAAATTCGGCCGCGTTACGGCGTGTGACGTTGTTCCAGACCGCGATAAACAATTATCGTGCAAAGGATTTGCGTTCGTAACATTCGCTACCGAGGTGGAGGCTCGATCGGCAATTCCGCATACGAACGGCATGACTATCGAAGGACGAGTGGTAGAAACGCGCATTAAAAACGAGCCGAAAGTCCCGATTCACAACGCGTCTGGAGGTGATAGCGCGCAGGAAGACGTAAACGAAGAGGCAAAACTCTACGTGGCAAACTTACCATCGCATTACGAAGAGGAGGATTTGAAAACGCTGTTTAGCCCATACGGTTTAGTGCAAAGTGTGAAATTAGTCTTGGACCACACGACAGGTCTCTCCAAAGGGTACGGCTTTGTGCAAATGATGGATCAAGAGCAAGCGATGTCTGCGGTTGTAGCTGTCCACGGTAACATGGTCGAAGGGTGCACGAAACCTCTGGTTGTAAACATTGCCAACGATAAAAAACGAGGAGTCCTTGGCAATGGTTACGGCGCGCCGATGATGCCGATGATGGATGCCGCCACTGCTGCGTATTATTATCAACAACAGCAAATGGCAATGTACGGCTATCAACAGTACGAACAGCAATACGTCGTTCCTGAGGGCATTCAAGTGGGGGATATGAATTCTGCACCGGCGCCTCCTCCTCCGCCAGAAATTCCCGTACCTCCTCCGCCAGAAATTCCCGTACCTCCTCCGCCCGACCAAAGCGTCGTCGTAGATGACTTGCCCCCTCCACCGCCGCTGCCACCGTCTTCTTCTTAGTTTTATAGTAGTATTCATTTAATAATCCATTTAACAAATATAGACACCTGTACCAAAATGGTAGCATAGTATAAACTAAATCAAAACTTCATCACGTCTTGTTTGTTAAAAGCAGCAGAAAGCGTTTCGTCGCATCAACCGTTTCGAGAAATCGAGAAAACTACTCGAATTGCGAGTCATTATTTTCAAACCAGATTCCTCATTTCATCAGTCTTTTCAAAGAAAGAAAGAAAGAAAACTACTGAACAAAGAAGAAGAACAAGAAGAAGAAGAAGAAGAACACAACATGGGTGGCGGTGGAGAGATTGCGCTTCACGGCCAGTCTTCAAAATTGTCTTCATTTTTGTCCCTAAAAGATGTATCGACGAAGACTATCAATACGCCGACGACGGTTCAAAATTTGACGGAAAAGATGAAGACGAAGAAGAAAAACATAAACAACACGACGGAAAAAGAAGAAGAAGAAGAAGAAGGAAAGCAACAACAAAAACAACAACAACAACAACAACAACAACAACAACAACCTCATCGTCGCATGCGTTTGGATGGATTGCAAAATTACGGCACGGAGTATTGCTGGGCGTTAGATAAATCTGGTACGCCGTGCGAGAAAAAGGCACAAAAAAAATGTCCCGTGCCGTATTGTGCGAAACATTTACGGGTTGGAGACGACGCGTTTTCCACGAGAGAACATCCTCTCGGGATTGGTAAGATCTTGATCGCCAATTTTGACTTACCAAAGAATTACAAAATGGTGTACTTTGGAACCCGGAAACCGGTCAGAAAGTTGAACAAATTGAGAAAGGATTACATGTTGTCGTTTTGGCAAGGCGGCGGCGTGATAGACCCGCAAGACTGCCCCGTATCGTCGAAACTTCAATACATGTCTAATCCTGGGCCGGCAGAACGATCGAACGTGACGTGCACGGATCGCATGTTTGGCGATACCAGAGACGAAGGAATCGTTGGGAGAGAGTATAAAACGACGGAATTCATCCCGAAAGGCACGCAAATGCTTCAGTTTTACGGTCCGCAATGGTTCGCTTCGCGCGACATGGAGAAAATCAACGTTGGAACGAACAAATATCCAGCGCCGTTGAAAAGAAAGCGAGTTTGAGGAAGTTTGAGGCAACGAATAGAAAAGAGTTTAAGGAGCATGCACTAGCTAGGAGGAGGCGAGAGACACGACGAAGAAGTTTAGCAATATTATTGAAAGTTTTATGATGAGAGACACGGAGCAGCTGTTCAATACCAAGACCAAGACCTTCATTCACACTTTCAAATTCACCACAAAAACATCAACAAAACACCAACAGAGAACGATAAAAGAAAGAAAGAAATGCGTCGTCGTTCTTTTTTCTTCGTCTTCTTCGCGCTGATTTTAACGACCATTACTAACGAATTCACATCCGCGCAAGGAAGAGGAAGAGATGTCGACGACGACGACTCTTCGTTGTCGTCGTCGTTTACGTCTTTGTCGTCGGTGGATGAAGAAGAAGAAGAAAAAAGTGGTGCCGTCGTAAAAGTCGTAAAAGGAGAAGATGAACAAGAAGAAGTACCGGCGGTCTCAGAAGAGAAGTCTCTGAAAGCACCACCAACATCATCACCAGAGGAAGAGTGGAGTAATGCTGACTCGTCGTCGACGAACTATAAAGAAGACGATGAAGGTGCGGTGAGGAAGAGAACAACGCAGAAAAAAGAAGAAGAAGAAGAAGATTATCTTCGATCGGTGGAAGAAGGAGAAGAAAAACAGAGCATTCGGGAAAAAAGAGAAGAAACGATATCGAAAGACTCCTCTGCTTCTTCGTCATCGACTATCGGAGATGAATACGAAAAGATGATGGGAGGAGAGGACGAGGGAACTCAAGAAGTTGACCTTCCGCCGGACAGCTCTACCTCTTCTTTAAAAGATGAAAATGAAGGAAAAGAGACCGCTCCGGGGTCGGTTGTCGCCGAAGACGCCGTAGAGAAAGAAGAGAAGGAAGAAGGGAAGCTGTCATATATAAAAGAAGAAGAGGAAGAAGAAGAAGAATCGTCGTCATCGTCATCGTCTCGAAAAATTTCCTCCGAGGAAGAGGCATCGAAGAAGGAAACGGAAGAGTCGATGACTTCGTCAACGCCGTCAGTCGGCGAAACGGAGAAAGAGTTGTACGAAGAAGCCGCAAAGGCGGACGATGTCGCCGTCGTCGAGGATAAAGACGAGAAAGTTTCAGAAGAAGAGGAAAGTTTCGACGACATGACAGAACCAGCTTCGACAAACGAAGCCGACGGCGCGAAAAAGACACTCGAAGAGGCTGAAAAATACGTCGAGCTGAAAGATGTGTATGAAGCTGTAAGTGAAGAGAAGAGAACGTCGTCGTCGTCAAATGATGGTGAAAGTGGAGAAACTGTTGAAGAAATGAAAGAGCCTGCGTCAGAATCTGTCGAAAAAGAGGAAGATTCAGTGAAGAGAGACGAAGAAATCGTCGAAGAAGATGCAGCGACGAAGGAGTTGGAAATGCCGGTTGAAAAGAAGGAGGAAAAAGTAGAATCGAAACCAGACGAGTTGAAATCGAAAGAGACTGAAGAAAGCGACACTGGCAAGGGAGAAAATGAAGATGTATCTTTTGAAGGCGCAACGGAAACGACTACGGATGATTATAATGATAATAATGAGAGCGGCGCGTCTTCTTCAGGGACCGAGAAGCGAAGACATCGTCATCGCAACACGACGCATTCGAGAAGGTCTTCCACAACCCATCGTCACAGAAACAGTAAGAAAAGCACAGAAGCTTCGGATTACGACGATTCCTCCGTGAAAGAAGAGGAGAAAACGCAAGAACGACCAGTTGAAGAAAAAGAAGAAGAAGATTTGACCGCAGTCGCCGCTCTCGGCAACAGCGAAGAAACACCTAATAAGGAGGAGGAGAACGAAAAGGAAAAGGAAGAATCTACTCGCGAGGAGGAAGTTCTTGAAGAGAAAAAAGAAGAAGAGATGATCGAGGAAGAGAAAGAAGAGTTGGAGGAGAAGGAGAAAAAGGTGGAGGAGGAGGAGGGCACCGTCGACGACACCAACGATTCATCGTTTGACTCGGACTTCTCTGCCGAAAGCGGCGATAGCGGAGAAAAAGAGGAAGAGAAAGAAGAAGAGAAAGAAGAAGAAGCCATTCGTGAAGAGCTTCAAGAAGAAGAGGAAGAACGAGAAGAGGAAAAGATGGAAGAAGAGCAAGAATTAGAACAAGAATTAGAACAAGAAGGAGGGGAAGAGGTATCTTCGTCGTCGTCGTCTTTTTCTCGAAGAGAACGTGCGAGTGGATTCCGGGACAAGGAGGAAGTCGAGGCTGATTTAGAACCAGCATCGGACACGAACGATTACACTTCCTCTTCTGATTACAGCGATGATTCCTATTCGTCATCTCGCAAGCCCGTTGGCTTACCAGACTTTAATAACATGATGTCAAACGTCCAAAGTGGGATGTACAACGTTCAAATGTTTGCCTTTCTCGTGGCAGTATTTGCAATTTTACTTCTCGGCGCGTACGCCAAGTTTAAGTACGAACGCTGGATGCGAGGTCCGGCTCCGCGTGTCGGTGGTGGAAGTAGAAGCGCTTTCTCGTCGCAAACCACGACGCCGAACAAGGGTCCTCCGATTGAATGGTCTGAGGATTGGAGCGACGACGACGATTTAGACGACGATTTCGGACCGGTTCATAAAATCGTTTGATTATTTCTAGATGCCGCCCATATAGCAGATTCATTGAAAATGTATTAGAGAGCTACAAAATAAAACTTTTTTACAAAAGCATTCTACTACTACTACTACTACTACTCTACGTCTACATCTACTCCTCCTTTTACAATATATCACCAGCTCTCGCTTTCTGACTGAACATGACGCGTAACCTTTGCGCGACTCCAATTCCAATCTTTTGCCTTCCGTCGCGGTGTCTGTTTGAAAATTTATTCAAATCCGCGATGACGTGTTCACCACCATATCGATCGTCTTTATACCGTTCGAAATGTTCAATCAACTTCTTCGCGCTTGGAAAGCGGTTGGCGACGACGTGCGCGTGTTCCTCGGCTAATCCCGATATCGCTGCCAGCGCTTTCACCCACGAGACGTTCAAATGGTCCAATTTTTTAATTTTCTTCTCGTCCACCGTGGCGACGACGCCTACCGATATCGCGTTGTGGTTCTTCTTAAACGGAAGATCTGCTAACCATCTGTGCATGCCGATGATGTTATCAACGACCGCTTGCTCGTTTAAACACTCCACTACTTTGACTTGAATCTTTCCTAGATTCCCAAACCCGCCCGAGCGTACGATTAATTTCGTTTTCATCGCGGAAACAAACTTATCGTTGAACGCGTCTTTGGCGCCGACCTGGGCCATCTCCTTCCTCGTTCGTTTCAAGACGTAATCGTCTAATCCGTACACCAACAACGTGAGAATACCAACCGAGTCCGAGCGTCGTTTCGCTTTCAACAGAACATCCGATAAAGAACCGTCCTGTATGTGTTGCAAGCGTTCCGTTTCTTCCTCTTTTTCGAGGAGTTTCACAAACTCTTCGCCGTTTAAAACCAACGTCGTGCGCATCGACCAGTATAATCTCGGATCTTCCTCGACTTGCATTTGCGTCAAATCTTGCAACATAAATCTGCACTCTTCGTTCGATCTCAGTTCCTTCTCCGGATGCCGAATCCACGTGATGCTCGCGGGGATAGGCAATAAAGTTCGCGACGTACATCGCAATCGATTTTTATAGTCTTTCGATACGCCTGAAATCCCATTCGGCGCGTCCAAACCTTGCATGACTGCTTTACCGACATTTTTAATCGCAAAGTCGTGATCTAACACGCACGTGATTTTACCAAACATTTTGCTTTTCCCACTTTGATACGCGGGGTGCGCATACGGTAACGTTCGCGCGTATTTACTTCTCGTCGGCGTAAATTGTGTGGACGGCGACGGCGGCGGTACCATCCTTCTCGCCGGAGGCGACTCCGACGGCGGCGGCGACGGCGCCATTCTTCTATACAAGGGTGATTCATCGTCATCTTCTCCATAGACGTCATCATTTCTGTGCGTAGGCAACATCACGTTATCCTCCTCGTTTTCCATCATCCCTTTCCTTTTCTTAGTAGTATCGTCGTCATCATCTCGATTCTCCGCGGCGCGTATTTGTAACATCACTTCCATCGCTCTCTCTCCGTCTGTGTTAAAATCAATCAAATTCACCTCTTTCAACGCCAAGACGTTACCGAATACTTTCACCGAATACCTTCGATCAAACCCGCCCGTGTACTCCATAATTTCTCCTTTTCTTCCGTTTAATTCTGGTTTACTGAGTATGTTATGGATTAAAACTTCCGTGCCGATGTTAAAGAAGCGTTTTTGTTGTTGTTGTTGTTGTTTTTGTTGTTGTTGTTCTTGTTGTTGTTGTTCTTCTTCTTCTTTGTCTTCTTCTTCTTCATCGTCGTCGGAGTCAATCAAAATCACTTCTTCTTCTTTGTCTTCTTCTTCTCTTTCTTCGCTTCTCGTCGTTCGAATTGCACACCGAACCACCGGGGATGATGATGGTTCTTCTTCCTCTTCGTCTTCGCTTTCTGCTTCTTCGTCTTCTTCCCGCTCCTCCCCTACTAATTCTTCTTCTTGTTGTTCTTCTTCTTCTTCTTCTGAAGAGGATGAAATCTCAATCACTTCGTCGTTCACCGTCATCGTGTAGGTACTACTATTGATTAAAAGTTATACGATGGTGTAAACCACCGTGTACAAAAACTCTCAAAGCAGCTCTCCGTTACAAAAAGGTATAATACAAAACGCGCGTGTCTATTTATTATGTGTACATATATTCGTGAAACGCGCTCAAAGGAGCACGTTCAAAGGAGCAGATATAAAGTAGGGGATTTCACCTCTCAAAACACTCATCAGATGATTTTTTGAATTTTTTCGTTCGTTCTCTCTTCTGTTTTTTTCTTTCACCACTTTTGCTCAAAATTCCTTATATTTTTTAACACTTTGAAAGAGTGTGTTGATGTTAAAAAGATGACGACGCTTTTATCATTACGTGTGGTGAGAGGAACAACAAAAACAACTTCGAAACTTTCTTGTGATAACAACAACATCAACAGAAAGATAAGATGTGGTTTTGCGATGACGATTCAAAAGAAGAAGAAGAAGAAGATGGAGGAGGGAAAAAGAAACGGCGTCTTCTGCGTGACGACGACAAAGATGATGACGATGATGATGGATAAAAGATTAGTAGTTGTGACGCGTGCCCACAATAATAATACGAATAACAACAACAAAGAAGAAGAAGAAGAGCAACAAAAGTTGTTATACAAGTTTTGGGAAGATTCGGAGCGACTCGCAATTCTTGGTTTGTGGTTTTCGTTGCTCGCGGTGGCGACGTTCGTGGCACCAAAGACGGTGGGGTCGTTCGATGCGGATTTAATCGCGCAACTCGTTTCCTCTCCGTTTCAAGGTCAAGTGAACCCACTGTTTGAGGCTTTGTTTAACAGTTTAGGGGTCGTTCCTATGGTGTACGCGTGTTTACTCGTTCCGGGCGGTGGCGAAAAACAGCCAAAGTTGCAACCGAAGTTTTTCGTCGGCGCGTCGTTCGCTCTCGGATTTTTCGCGTTGGGACCGTATTTAATCGCCCGGACGCCGGTGATAAACGGCGTAAAGAAATCCGATTTAGGATTTATCACCAAGAATATTCTCGAATCTAAAATTAACGCGTTGTTGTTGACGGCGTTTAGTGGGTTTTTATATTTCTGGGCGTTCTCGCACGTTTTCGACGCCGCGGTGGTTTCGGAGTTTGTGACGTTGTTGACGAAACAATCGACGTTGGCGTGCGTGTCTACCTGCGATTTAATCGTCTTGTCGTTGGTGATGAAAACGGCTATACAGGAGGATTTACAGAGACGCTCGTCGTCGTTGTCATCATCAGCATCATCTGATGTGAACCCATTGTTTTATTTATTACCCGTGTTAGGTCCGTCGTTGTATTTGTTAACTCGACCGGAGTTGGAAGAATGAGGGGATGAGTATTATATACGCGCGATTTTGTTGTAACATAAAAATGATGCAGTTAGTATTGATATAGTAGATAGATAGATGTTGATTTTAATTTATAATTGAATTTACAAGTCCATGATGGCTTTCGTTGCCGCCGCAGTCAGCGTCGTGTTGTTCTCTTCCGCGTATTTGATCAATTTATCCAGCGCCGCTCTTTCGACCATGACTCTCGGCAATCGTTCCGCGGAAACGAGTTGTCCCGGGACGTATGACCCCGAGAACGCTTTCATTTCTTCAAACGAAACGCGGTTGACGAACTGACCAAACTCTTCGCCGCTGTTACGATTTTGTTTCCAATACGCGAAAATCGGTTCGAAAAACGTCTCCAAATCGTCCACCTTCACCTTGTCTTCGTACGCTCGGGCAATTCCGGTTAAGTTTCTGGTACCGCCCAACCAGATTTGGTATGAGTTCGGGCCATCGCCGACGAAACCGAGTTCGGCCATGTATGGTCTCGCGCACCCGTTCGGGCAACCAGTCATGCGAATCATAATGTCGTCGGATTTCGTCAAGCCGACGGTTTCCATGACCTCGCGAAGTCTCTTGTTGATGTCCGGTAAACCTCTCTCGGCTTCGGTAATTGCTAAGCCACACAAAGGCAACGCCGGACACGCCATGGATAACTGGTCGTTCGGCTCGATGTCGTCCAAATCTTTCAAACCGGCGTTTTTCAAAGTTTGGTGAATGTCATCCTTCCACTTCGGGTCGACGTCGCACAAGAGTAAATCTTGTTGCGCGGTCAAACGCACCGGTAACTCGTATCTTTCGATGACCAATCTCAAGGCTTTTTTCAATTCACCTCTTAAGCGACCGTTTTGGACGTGGACACCGTACCATAACTTCCCATCGCCTTGGTCGTTCCACCCGAGGTACGATTTAAATTCGAACTCCGGCAACGGCGCAATCGGTTGAAACTTCTTGCCGAAATATTGTTCCGTGACCGAGGTGAACTTCTCGACGCCCCAACTGTGGACGAGATATTTTAATCTGGACTGTTTTCTGTCGTCCCGTCTGCCGTAATCTCTTTGTGTGCAAACGATAGCTTTGACGGCGTAAAAAATATCATCTTTATCGACGTAGCCAATCGGCGATGCGATTCTCGGGAAAGTTTCGTTGTTTCTGTGCGAGCGTCCCATACCGCCGCCGGCGTAGACGTTATACCCGACGTGTTTGCCGCCGGCATCGTTCACGACGCAAATACCGATATCGTTACTCAAGAAATCGATGTGATTATCCCCGGGGACCGTGACGCCAATCTTGAACTTTCTCGGCAAAAAGAGACTCCCGTAAATCGGTTCTTGGCTTCCTTCAAAGTTCGTCCCGTTGGAGTTATCCATTCTCGCTTTCGTAATTTCAGGCTTTTCCACCGTCATGACTTGTTCTCCATCGAGCCAGACGTCGTAATACGCCCCCGATTGCGGTGCTAACAGTTCCGCGATGTCGAGCGCAAGCGTTTGCGCGATTTCGTAACTCGGGTTCTTCTTGTCCGGACACGGCGCCGCGGTCACGTTCCGGTTAATATCCCCGCACGCGCCTAACGTGGACCCCATGTTTTGAATGACCGTTCTAAACGTTTGCTTCAAATCTTGTTTCAAAATACCGTGCAACTGGTAGGTCTGTCTCGTCGTCAAACGTAACGTCCCGTTCCCGTGCGTATTCGCCAAGTCGTCCATGGTTAAATACAACTTATTCGAGACTAAACCAGCCGGTTGTTTCGTTCGCATCATGAATTGGTAAAATTTTCCTTCCCCGAACGATCTCTTCTCGCGATCGTCTTGTTGGTATCCACCGTGGAACTTATACAATTGCGCGGCGTCTTCGGAAATGAACGTCTCCGGCGTCGCCAACTGCTCAATCAGAGGGTGGCGTAAAAAATCCGAGTTTTCTTTGATGATTTCCACCGCGGACCTTTTCGGTTCTTTCGGTGGTTCCGCAGACGATTTCTTCGACGGCGTGGCCACGTTGACGATGGTTAAGTTTGATCTTCTTCTCAGTTGTTTTAAAGTTTGTTGTCCTCGGACTTTAACGTTTTTGTTATTCGTCGTCGTTGCATTTTGATGACTTCGTCTGAAGGACAACTTCCCCCAGGAAGCAGCAGCAACGCCGGTGTTGTTGGTCGTTGATGACGTTGCCGTCGTCGCTGTATTGATTGAAGAGAGAACGAAAGAAGAGTCAGTCAGCGTTTGTGCACACGCACATTTCTAGGACGAACGCGCCACAAAGAGAGAGAGAGAGAGAACGAGTGCAGGACGACGACGACTGGATGATACTGTACTCTTTTCTGTAACGCGTGTCGTCAAGAGTTGTAAAATTTTGGACGCCGCCCTAGTGGACTTCTTCTAGGGATTGGATTGGAGACGAGTGCGGCGTGATGATGACGATGACACTGTTGTCTTCTTCTTTTCGTTTTTAAGAAGACAGAAAACAGATCGTCGACGAGATAAAAGTCATCGAAAGGAAAGAGAACACGCGCTACGAGAGGGAACAACGCACCGCCACTGGTTGAAGCTAACATAGTATAATATAGAGTTTTATTATAATGGAGTTGATTGGTGATTGTCTAATAATATAATAACACAGACAGACAGGAAAAAGATAAAAGATAAAGGGGGATCTCGTCGATCGACGGACGAAAAAGCGTCTCTTTCTTTCTTTCTTTCTTTTTTTCTCGAAAACGAAAATATCTCTCTCTCTCTCTATCACTAACAACATTATTTAACAACAACAACAACAACAAACTACTGGTATATAAGAAGAAACTTATTAAGAAGAATTAATACAAATACGGCATCATAGCTTTCCTGTGTCTGGGAAAGCCTTTAATTCGGCGACGATACCAAATCAAGTGGTTCTTAGCCTCTACGCTCAAGTTTCCGCAAACCGCGAGGAACATCAAAGCGCTCGACTTTGAAAACCGGAGTATAACGCAAAGGCTGAAATACAAAACGCACTCGAAAAAGTAGTGCGGACAGGCGACTAAGGAGAACAAACCGGAATCTATTTGCGCGTATTGATCTCTCCGGTCGGTTTGTAAGCGAGCGTTCCGGAGTAACACGTGGCACTCGTATTGCTTCCAATTGGCGTAGAAGAAGAGAAGAGAGGCGAAAAAAAAGTCGGCTTTTCTTTCTCCCTTTTCTTCGTTGCTACTTTTTAAGCTCAAAGTCGCGCACACGTAATAGAGTAAACCTAGAACGTATCCAATCGCGTGCATTTGCGCCTTCTTCTTGTTCACTTTGACGAACAAAGATTCCATCAACCGTCGCGTGACGTGAAACTGAAACAAGACGCTCGCGAGAAGCTCGCCGCTCGAGTCTCCTAAGACCGCCTTCGCGAATGAAAACACACCAATACTATTTCTCTTTGATTGAATACATCGCAACAAAGTATACGCGTTCCAAGTGGTACCGACGACGTAGAAGTGCGTGAACCACGCGTGCGGAACGTTTAATAAGATTCGTTTCGTTTTCGATGTATCGTCGTCTTCTTCAAAGTTGACGCCTCTCGTCTTGCCTCGCTTCGCCGTATCGCGCACAAACTTTGAAAGGAACGGGACGTTCACTTGTCCCAAAACAGACGCTACGATGAACGCGACCCAGAAATACCCGACTCCTAAAACCGAAGTACCTGCCGCGAAGAATACCATCTTCAGAATACTCTTTTGTTTTTATTCTGCTTGAGTTGATGAAAGAGGAAAAGAGGAAGAGAGACAGTTAGTTTTGTGGTGTTTGACAGTTATTAGAACACACACACACACACACCGTTCCGTTACGGACGACTTTGTTGAACACACACAGAGTGAGAGCAGAAAAAACGCGACGATGCGGTATACATATACACACACACACACACACACACACACACATAATATATCCTCAGATAGCACAAACTATATGATTTCAAGTTTCACGAAGAGCGATGCTCTTTCAATGGCTTTCAGTACAGAATTTTAGCGTTCCTCATTGGATGTGTATGTGTGTTATACACATATAAGAAGAAAGAGAGGAAAAAGGAAACTTTGGACGACGGACTTTTACGGACGACAAAGACGTAAACGACGACGTAAACGACGCACCACCCTTTTAGAAGACATTATAATAGGCATGTTGTTGTTTTTGTGTGTAAGAAGGAAAGGGAAGAGAGAGAGTGAGAGAGAGAGAGAGAGAAAAGCTCAGAAGCAAAAAGCAGCCAAAAAACAACAAACCAAAAAGAAAAAAAAGGAGAGAACTCGTGTGATTTTTGATGTGAAAGCGTTTTTCTCCATTTTAATAAGCAGAGAAGAGAGTCAACTTCAGTCGGCGTCACAGAAACACCACAAAACAAGAAAACAAATCATCATCAAATCTCACGTATAAATAAATAATGTCTGTGGCTGGGATTGATTTCGGATCGAAATCGAACGTGGTCGCGCTCGCGCGACGGAAAGGCATCGATGTCGTCATGAACGAAGAGTCTAAACGGGAGACGCCTTCATTGATCAATTTTGGGGACAAGTGCGTTTAGTATTCTTCGTTTTTATATTAGATGATGATGATTTTTTTTCTCTCATCGTCTTGTCGTTTCGTCGAAGTGTGGAGGCGAGAGAGAGACGATCAAATTTCGAAACTTTCGTTGCCGTTTTCTTCTTCTACGAGCAGCGCGCGCGCATCAGAGCCACTTGAAATAAAGTGTTTGTGTATTCATTATTCATTGGTTTCAGTAAGAATCTGATGATGATATTGATGATGATGAAAATGATCGGAGTGAATCGACCGAAGCAGAGAGGTGCAAGAGGCAGCCGGCGAAAGAAGAAAAAGAAACTTCCTTCTTTTTTCCTTCTTTTTTCATCTTTTTTGGAAACGACGTTTCGTTTGATCAAAGCGTCTTCATCAACAGACACAGAGTTCAGAGGAAAAGAGGAGGAGTTTTTCTTTCGCAAAGTTTCTCTCTCTTTCTCTTTCTCTTTTTCTCTCTCGTCGCGCTCGCGAATCACAACACGCACTCACCACATTAATTCTCTTTTCTTAATAATAATAATAAAATAGGCAACGATTCGTTGGATGCGCGGCTGGCGATAAGATCAACATGCAACCGACGAATACGGTCGCGTGCTTGAAACGCTTAATCGGGAAGAAATTTTCCGACCCAACTGTCCAAGAAGACATCAAGGAATTCTTGTATCCAGTGAAGGGAGACAAGAAGACGGATAATATCATCGTTACCGTGGAGTATATGGGGAAACAAAGAGAATTTTCGCCGGAGCAGTTGTTGGGGATGATTTTGAGCGATCTGAAGAGAATCGCCGAGTTGGATAACGAGGGGATTAAAATTACCGACTGCGTTTTGTCCGTGCCGATTTTCTTTGACGACGTGCAAAGACGCGCGATGATTGATGCGGCGAGCATTTGTGGGTTGAACGTCATGCGATTGATGCATGAAACGACCGCCACGGCGTTGGCGTACGGCATTTTCAAGACGCAAGAGTTCACGGAGAAACCGGTACGAGTGGCGTTTGTGGATATCGGGCACTCTGCCATGCAATGTTCGGTGGTTGAATTCACTTCGAAAGGTTTGAAAGTGCTCTCGACTGGATACGATACAAACTTAGGTGGCGGCGCGTTTGATAACGCGATGTTCCACCACTTTTGCGAGGAGTTCAAGGAGAAGTTCAAAATTGACGTCAAATCGAATCCCCGCGCGAGCTTTCGTTTGAAATCAGCCATCGAAAAGACTAAGAAAGTATTGTCGGCGAACCCAGAAGCGCCGATTAACATCGAGTGTCTCATGAACGACGTTGATGTGCGATCGATGATTACGAGAGATAAGATGGAAGAGTTGGCACAAAACGAGTTAAACGGTTTGATGGGTCCGGTTCGACAAATGGTGGTCGATGCCAAGTTGGACATTGCCGACATCGCCTCGGTCGAATTGGTCGGTAACGCCTCGAGAATTCAATCGATTCAAAAAGCGTTGGAGGATTTCTTCCAAAAGCCAATCTCGAGAACGTTGAACGCCTCGGAATCTGTGGCCAGAGGGTGCGCGTTGCAAGGCGCCATGCTCTCGCCGTTGTTTAGAGTGCGCGAGTTCGACGTCATCGACGCGTTCGCGTTCCCGGTCAAAATGTCCTGGCCGGGAGACGCGAAAGGCGAAGTGAAAGACGTGGAATTGTTTGAGAAATATAATCCGATTCCGAGCACGAAACAAATGACGTTTTTGAAAGCGAAACAGTTCACGGTGCAAGCGACGACGAAAACGGACGAATCCTCCGAGGAATCTTCGTTGGGTACATTCGATATCGGACCGTTACCGGCCGTCCCGAAAGGCAAAGACAAGCACAACGTCAAATTGAAGGTGAAATTGAACTTGAACGGCTTAGTCGAGTGCACGGAAGCGCAAGTGTGGGAGGAGTACGAGGAAGAGGTGCAAGTGCCGATTGTCGAAGAACCGAAGAAAAAAGAAGAACCGAAGAAGACAGAGGGGGATGCGAGCGAAAAGATGGAAACCGAAGGCGGCGAAGAAGGTGGGGAGGACGGAGAACAGAAAGAGGAAGGAAAAGAGGAAGCTGCCAAGGAGGAGGAACCAGAAGAAACGAAACCGAAATTTAAGATTGAGATCAAAAAGAAAACGAAGAAAACGGACGTGCCGATCAAATCGACGTACACGGGCGGTTTACCGGACAAAGTGCTCGAAAAGTGCAAGCAAGAAGAATTTGACATGGCGTTGCAAGACAAGGTCATGGAAGAGACGAAAGAGAGAAAGAACGCGGTCGAGGCGTACGTGTACTCCATGCGCTCAAAGTTGGAAGAAGGCGGACAGTTGTTCGATTACGTCAAGGAAGACGTGAGAACCTCGTTCAAAGAGTTGTTGAACAACACCGAAGACTGGTTGTACGAAGACGGCGAAGACGAGACCAAAGGTGTTTACGTAAAAAAACTCGAAGAGTTATCCACTATTGGTAACCCGATCGAAGAGAGATACAACGAAGAACACAAACGACCGGGCGCGATTGCCGCCTTAGAATCTTCGTGTCAAATGATCAAACAAACGTCTCAAGATGAAGCGCACGCGCACATCGACGCCGAAGACTTAAAGAAAGTGCAAAAAGAGTGCGACGATGCCGCAAAATGGTTGGCTGAAAAAGTCGAATTACAATCCGCTTTACAGAAAACCGACGATTGTGTGTTGAAATCAGAGGACATCGAGAAGAAACGATCTGTGTTGGAGCGCTTCGCGACGCCGATTTTATCGAGACCAAAACCAAAACCGAAACCGAAGAAGGAAGAGAAGAAAGAAAAGAAAGAGGGTGAAGAGGAAGGGAAACTCGATGGCGACGCGGAGATGGAGGATGGCGATGCTGGTGCGGCGGCGGCCGAGGGCGAGGATGCGCCGATGGAAGAAGATGCGAAACCGGCGGCGGGTAGTGCGGAAGACTTAGACTAATATTAATACGTACTAAATAAACACAAAACAAATTATTCATGCAACTAATGCGTATCATCTATCGACGATACTCTACTTCTATACTTAAATCCATTGCGTCGAGGGACGCGCATTCATTTGACTATGTCTCGGCGACCTTTGTTGTTGAGGACTCACGTCGCCGGATCGGTATCCTCTCGGACTCAACGCGTAGCCTTCATTCACTGGCTTATTCTTTTTCACGACGGGTTCAGAAACGTACACCGCGTTCGATAATTTACTCGCTAAAGATTCCGTCATGCCGTCCTCCTCGCCCGGCAACGTATCGTATTCCGCGTTCAACAGCGGCACCGAATCCTTCTCGACCAAATGCGACGGTAAATGCCCAGCCCTCGTTCTCAATTCGTCTGCCTCTTTCGGTCCTCGACTACCGTATGAATACGTAGTCATCGGCAAATACCCGCTCTCAATCGCGGAAACCAACGGATCGCACACCGCCCACGCGGCTTCGAGTTCATCGTTCCTCACGAAATGCGATTGGTTCCCGTTGATGACGTCCAATATCAATCGATCGTAGGCGCGTCGAGGAGCTTCCCCGCACGCATCTTTCCTCGCCTGTTCCATTTTCCATCTCGAACTCAATTCCATTTCCGAAGCCGTAGGTTTGACTCCTAACCCGGGTTCTTTAATCGTCACTTTCATGTACATCTCCTCTTTCGGTTGCATGCGCAAAACAAACTCGTTCGGCCCGGCCGCGTGTAATCGAGATTCGTCGTCGTCTCTCCCGAAAACATCCCCGGGGGATTCCTTCAACTGCACTCTAATTTCCGACCTCTTTTCGTTCATCCCTTTCCCGGCTTTAAAAATAAATGGCACCCCATCCCATCGATCGTTGGCTAATTTCAACACCGCCATGATAAACGTCGGCGTGGTTTTCGAATTTTCCGGGCGTTCCTCCATGTAGCCCAAATGCTTCCCGTTTTTCGACTTCGAGTATTGCGCGACGACGGTGTTTTTCAACACGTCAAATTTATCATTACTCATCGCCACTTGTCTCAAAACTTTCAACTTCGCGTCTCTTATATCTTCCGGATCTAACGATACCGGCGCGTCCATCGCCAGCACGGCTAAAATTTGCAACAAATGGTTTTGCATGACATCTCTAACGATCCCATTCTTATCGAAATAATCCCCTCTTTGTTGATCTTCCGCGCCGTACGGTTCTTTGAATATAATCTGTACGTTCGCCACGTTATCTCGATTCCAAATCGGCGATAACAATCGATTCGCAAACCTCATCACCAACAAGTTCTCAATCACTTCTTTACCTAAATACCTATCCATGCGGAACAAATCGCTCTCGGGCCATCGTTTGCTCAACTTCACGTTCAGCTTTTCGCACGTCTTTCGATCTCTACCGAACGGCTTTTCCAGAACTAACCTCGTCCATCCTTTCTTCTTCATCTTCATCTCCGCTTGCGTGTGATCCGTGAAATGCACCTTCCTCGTCCTCGTGAAGTAGTGGATTTGGTTCGCGCAGTCGACGATAAAATCCGAATGTAAACAGCAATACCACATTCGATTCGATGCCGGCGCGTCTTCGTTTTCTTTCTCCCACGATTCAATGTGCTTCGTTATCGAATGAATGGATCGATAATTTTGTCTCATCGTTTCTTCGTTCACTTCTTTACTACCATGAAGACCGGATTCCGAATCCGATTCCTCGTCCTCTTCTTCTTCGTCTTCTTCTTCTCCTCCTCCATCGCCTCGACCATTTACTACGGTCGTCTTCTTTTTATTCTTTTCTTCTTCCTCTGAAAGAAACTCCTCGTCCAAATAACACACCTCCACGTCCTCTAAGAACTCCTCCATCAAACCTTTGGTCGGTTTCGTCGCGTTCGACCCATCCGGCGGTTTCCAAACCCGGTTGATGTGTTCCGTCAATTCCGTTTTGAACTCGATTTCAGTTTTGCTTTTCCTTCGCAAAGAGGCGAATATTTTAGTCCTGGTTGGTAAAAAACCCGCGGAGTGGAGGTTGAACAAAGACGGGAAGAGTTTCTTCGAGGCTAAATCTCCAGTCGCGCCTAAGATGACGATGGATAAGCCCTCGTGGCGGACTTGGAGGCGAGACGGAAGCGGCATTCGTAAAAGGTATGTATTTTTCTAACGACGATGAGTTTGTTGTTTTGTTCTCTTTCGTGTGTTAAAGTGGCGATTTTTATTAGACCTTTGGAAGGTAGTATATACATTTTTATTACAACTCTCGACATCATCGGGGAGAGGATGTCGATGCTACTTATCATTATGCACACGCAGTAGCATTTACTGCTACTGTTGTTGTTGTTGTTCTTGTCGTTGTTCTTGTTCTTGTAGTAAATTAAACGGTCCTCCACCACTGGCCATGGTGTTCATGACGCTCGAGAACAGGTCGTTGTAAGGTCCGGGCATCTGCGTCGTGTCCACGGTGATCTTTTCCGTTTTCGTTTCGCCTTCTTCTTGTCCGTCGACGTTTTTCTCGTTCACTTCGAAGGAAAACGTGCCATCGTTGTTGTTTGAGATGGTTTGCGAAATGGACGCATCCCCAGTTTTGATGGTGATTTGGGAGGAGGACTCGGTCGGTTTGCTCGCTTCGATCGTCACGTCGATGTCTTTTTGTTGTTGTTCGTCATCGGGCGACGCTTTTCTTGACGTTTCCTGGTGCACTTTCGCTTTGAAAAGAGTCACCGGGTCGTCGATTTTCTCGTTTTCGACGTTCTCTTGTTCGTCGTTACCGAGAGACGCCTCTTCGTCGTCGGCGTCTTTCTTCACCAACTCGACGTCGCCGAGCAAATAGCAATTCAACACTTTCAACTTGTTGTCTTTCGTGTTCGTTTCTTTCGTTCTCGGTTTAACCAACGCGGAGCCAATTTCCGGTAACAAAAAATTCCCCGGGCTCGCGGCATCTTCGGAGACGTAGTCGTCTCGGCATAGCTTACCGAATAAGAAACCATCGATCATGTCCGCTCCTTTCCGGGAGATGAAATTGAACGCTTTATATGAAAAATCTGGACCGATTGCGTAGGACGACAAACCGGCGCCCGGGCCATCCAAAGGCCAATAATAGAAATACATTCTTCGTTCGTACCCATCTCGAACTGGTTCTTGATTCGGTCCCGGTGCGCCTAAACGAATGAAATTCTCCGACCGTTTGCAATTTTCCGGTCTATCTGGACCGCAAATCCCTAAAAAGAGCTCTCTCTTCATCATCAAAAAGTCGTAATCTTTCGGCGCGTTTTGAAGTAATCGAGTCATTCTCGGTTTCATTTGGTTCTCGTCCACGTACGCGTCGGCTTCCATAATCCAAGCGGGATAGATTTTATCGTTTCCTTTATCGTAAGCCATATCGTCCACCGCTCGCCACGCGTTGAAGTGCGCGTACATGCATCCGATGTGATGCGCGATTGGCATCCTTCCGTCGCCCAACTTCCCAGTCTTTGGATTGCGTTCATCGATCGACGCGATCCACTGTATGCCTTTTAAATTATCCGGATTTCTCCTCTTATCATCTACTTTCCACGTGAGACTCTTGAAATTCTCGCGGTTGAATATCCTCAAGGGCTGTAAACCGTATTCGGCGTCTTCCAGGTTCTGCGGCCACTGTCCGGCGTTCACGCCGAAGATTGAATTCGCATTCGGGAAGACTTTTTGAATGCGTTTCAAATCTTGATAGTCTTTCTCGTTGTCGCGTTGAACGATAACTAACGGGTTGAATCGTTGCTGTTCTTGTTGTTGTTGATCATCTTTATTATTATTATTCATTTCTTTTGCTGTCTTTGATATCGTCGCTTTCTTCTTCTTATTTTTATTATTAGTATTAGTATTAAGAGCCTGTCCTGAAGCATCCACCCCCGCGTTCCCAGCAGCGACGAATGCATCACCATTACTCAGGCTTCTTACCCTCGGCCTCTCGAGAGCAGCAGTAGTAGCAGTACTCGTCCTAGTAGTCGTAGTAGCATACGTGACGAAGAGTAAAACCAAAACGAACATCGTGGTCGTCATCGTCATCGAAGAAGAAGAAGAAGAAGAAATGTTCCTCTTCTTCTTTTCAACATCTCGAATCAAAAGTCCGTCTTTCTCTTCTTCCTCGGAAGAATAAAACATCTCTCTCTTCTCTCTGATCCTCGTCGTTTGAATCGTCGTCGTCGCCTGAATCGAAGTCGAAGAGTGTATTCCTACGACTTTTAATTCTTCTTCTTATTATTGTTATTAGTAGTAGTATTCTTGAAAAGAAGTGAACCACAAAAGAGACAACGCGCGTTCAGTGTACAAATGTAACGATGATATTTTGTTTTTCTGAGACACAACCCACACACATGACACAAAAAAAAAAGCAAAAAAGAGCAAAAAAAAAAAGATTTTCAGTTTGCGTCAAAAAAAGACAGACAGAGACAGAGCAGCCCTTTCATCAAAAAAAAACAAACAAACGAATGTTTTCTGTCGTTGCTTCTTCTCTGCCGACGGCTCGAGGCGTGACGACGAGAATTACAACAGGTTTACGTTTAAGAGGACGAGAAGAAGGAGATGATGTTGGAAGAAGACGACGACAACAACAACAACAATGTTGTTCTTCTCTTTGTTTTTGTTGTTGCGGAGCAGACGGAGGAAAAACATTTACGTCACCGGATGAAAAAAAGCGTCCGACGAAGGGTCGTCGTCCCTTCCTTTCGTCGCCGCCGCATTTGACGACGACAAAAACGACAAAAACGTCTTCTCGACGTGCGTTCGATGTCTCCACCAAAGCCGTCGCGTACCCGAACGAACGAGAAGATAAACAACAACAACAACAACACGAACGTGAACACCACCAACAATTGATTAAAAAAGGCGACCGGATTCCAACTTCTTCCTTGCAATATTTCGATCACGAAGGCAACTTACAATCGATCGAGACGTCTCAGTTATGCTCGAAAGGAAAAACGATCGTCGTGTTCGCCGTGCCCGGGGCGTTCTTACCCACGTGCACGAATAAGCATTTACCAGGGTTTATCGACTTAGCCGCGAAAATGAAACAAGCCGGGTGCGATCTTATCGCGTGCGTGTCCGTGAACGACGCGTTCGTCATGGACGCGTGGGGGAAGGCTGTCGGCGCCGCTCCCGTGCTGATGTGCGGCGACGGTAGCGGCGACTTTACGAGAAAGTTAGGGTGCGAACTCGATTTGATGGATAAAGGCTTAGGAGTGCGAAGTAGACGATACGCGATGATCGTAAAAGACGGTATCGTGGAGTACATCGAAATGGAGAGAGGCGGCGCGTTTACGAGATCGAGAGCGGAAGACGTGTTACAGGTCTTGGAGGAGATCAAAAGTTAGAGAGAAGAGCTATTAGAAGGGAGAGAAGATTTTACCTACGCTTCAATATAGATTGTATAATATATATAATAAACACGAAACGGTTTGTATATAATCGCACATTTCTCTCTCTCTTTCTTTCTTTCTCTCTCTTTCTCTCTCTCTCTTTCCTTCTTCTTCTTCATAAAAATCAAAGGCTTTTAACCGCGCCGACTTTGCCTAAACCTCGATCGGCTAACAAATCCTCCAAATACTCTTCGTCGATGTCGCCCGTGATGTAGTCGCCATCGAAACAGGACGCATCGAATCGGCTAATGTTTGGGTTCATGGTCTTACCGGCTTGTAACAAATCCTCCACGGTTTGGTAAATCAACCCGTCCGCGGCTAAGACTTCGCACACTTCCTCTTCCGTTCGTTGGTTCGCGACAAACTCTTCGCGAGACGGCATGTCGACGCCGTACACGTTTGGGTGTCGCACTGGAGGTGCAGACGATGCCAAATACACTTTACTCGCCCCGGCGTCTCGAACCATGTTTACGATTTGGTTCATCGTCGTCCCGCGAACGATCGAGTCGTCCACCAACAAAACTTTTTTCCCGTTGAACACCGATCGCATGGCGTTTAATTTTCGTCTCACCGATAACTCTCTCGTTCTTTGATCTGGCATAATGAACGTTCTCCCGACGTATCGGTTCTTGACTAAACCTTCTCGGTAGGGTAAATTCAACGCGCTCGCGATTTCAATCGCAGACGGGCGACTCCCGTCTGGAACAGGGACGACGACGTCGATGTCCCACCCTCGCTCGGTGATGTGTTGCGCCAATCTTCGACCTAAATCCAGTTGGAATTCGTATACCGAAATACCATTCATGGTAGAATCTGGCCTGGCCAAATAAATGTACTCGAAAATGCACGGACACGCGTCCCCGGCCACGCACTGTCTGGACACCATCTTCCCGTCGTTGGTGATGATAATCGCTTCCCCCGGGTTCACGTCTCGGACAAATTTAAAGCCGAGCGGTCCAAACGCCGCGTCTTCCGACGCCACGCACCACTCATCCTTCCCATCTTTGTTCACTCTTTGACCTAAAACCAACGGACGAATCCCGTTCGGATCTCTGAACGCGAATAAACCGACGTCGTTGACCAAAGAAATCACTGAATACGACCCTCTTACTTTTTGTATCGTTTGCGTCACCGCGTCAAACATTTGCACGTGCGGGTCTCTCAGCGGGTGCAAATTAATTTCTCTCTGTAAATCTTCCGCGAAGACGTTTAACAAAACCTCCGAATCCGAATTCGTTCTCATGTGTCTCGCGTTCAAATGCCTCAATCGTAACTCGTCCGTGTTGGTCAAGTTTCCGTTATGGATTAAATAAATCCCGAGCGGCGAGTTGACGAAAAACGGTTGCGCCTCCGTCGCGGATAAACCGCCTTGCGTAGGATACCTCACGTGTCCTAACCCGATGTTCCCGTCTAAATAGTTCATCGTCCTTTTATCAAAAACGTCTTTCACTAACCCGTTATCTTTCTTCTCTTTAAATCGACTTCCGTCCGAGGTGACCATCCCCGCCGAGTCCTGCCCTCTGTGTTGGAGCATCAGTAACCCTTCGTATAACTCCGCGGAAACTTTGTTCTCGTGCGTCATCACGCCGATGATCCCGCACGCTCTCGTCACATCTCTTCTAGCGTGATGTTGTTTTCTTCTGTTGTTGTGCTCGTTCTTTTTCTTACTTAATCTGTTTACTACTTTTGTGGGTGATCTTCTCAACTCTTTCGATGCGTTGTTGTTCAAAAATGATTTGAACTTTGTGGTTTGAGACGAAACTTGTTCGTGGTGGTGTTGGCTCATCATCATTTTCATCATCATCATCTTTGTAGTAGTAGTATTATTATTATCCTTAAGAAGAAGAAGAAGCAAAAACAGCCTTTGTGCGCTTTTAAATATACGTGTGCGTATTACTCGAAGAAGAACACTCTTCTTTCCGTCTTCTCAAACGTGAGAAAATGAAGGCACTATTAAAACTACTCAACGACAGAAGAAGAAGAAGGATCAAGAGCGAGAGACGACACTCTGAATAAAAGAAGAAAAACAGAGGGGGAGAGTTTTTTTTTGTGACGAGAGAAGCTTTTGCATGCAAAAGAGGTTTTTTGAAATTTTTTGAAAGAAGAGAGATCGAGAAAAGTCAGCAGGGGGAGACTCAGCACACAAAATGGGGAAGTCCTTCTCAAACTCGCACGAGACAAGAAAACGCCATATGGAAATTGATGAATTTTGAAAATACTTTATTATATACAACGTGACCGTGCTGCAATCTGTGCACGTTTTCTACTATTTATGTGTACATTTTATTATGAACTTGACTCTGATTTACCCCCTATTCACGACAATCTGAACGATCACCTTCTCGATGAGTCGGTTTCACTGTCCGAACTCAATCCAGCAAACGGTTTCCCGAAGTAGTAGTCTTCCAAGTTTTCTGCGGCAAGCGGGTCCGTACCAACGAGAAAGCGAGCAAGCATCGGAGAAGTTGGACGATGCACGGAACCTTCCTCGTTAATTGAATCTATCGCGGGAATATATCGATTGTTCTTCTTCTCCAACGCAGCAGGATTCATGATCGCGTCCGTGCCTTTACCTTGCTCTGGGCTTTCCTGCTTTTCTCGATCCAGTACCTTTTTAAAGAAATCATTGTACTGGTTTACAGTTCCATCTCCGCCGATTGTTTTACTCGACACGTTGGCACCATCGTCCGATATAACTTCATCCTCATCGTGATCGCCCGCATCCATAGCAACCGAAATAACGCCACATAAAACAAAAAGAACGCCGAAACCAGAACCAAAGGTAATTATATCTCCAAGAGCAATCCAGCCTATTAATGAGCCCAAAACGACCGACCCGCCTACAACGGTCGAAGTCGAAATGGAGACGGGAACGCCGAGAGATGAGACGTAAAAACTCAATATTTCCGCAGTCCCAACCGAGAAGCCTGCCATACACGCCCAGAAAATACCTTTTATGTCGTAATGTAAGATCTCAGAAAAACCGGCGCGAAGAAGAATGCCCAGAAAAGATGAACCCAGAATCATGGCAACGATTTGCAAAATGACCCCGCCAAGAACAGGATTCATAGTATCCGATCCATGTTTTATGAAAACATTATACAAAGCGTACGCCATCGCACAAGCAATCGCCGGTCCTATCCAATCAACCAATTCTAATTCTACCGTCTCGTTTGCGGCAAGAGAGGAACTGCCGAAGCCCAACAATGCCGCAATTGTCACGCTGCCACCTTCCGTTCCAGTAACAGACGAGGCGACGCTACTAATACCTGCTACGATGACAGGAACGCCTAGCATCGCTTTCAAACCGAAACTTTCATTCAAGAACGAGACGCCGAGGATGACGTCAAACACTACGGACCCTCCGATGATTACAGGTATCGATTGAGACGCTGAGACGCCTAAAGACGAGACATAAAAGCTCAACATTTCAGCCGTCCCCACGGCGAGACCCGCTCCGCAGCACCATATCATACCAACTCTGTCAGACTCTTTCAACTCTTGCCAGACGTTGTACTCGCTTTTCCTCCGATCGAATACTAAGAGACCGACACCTAATAAGCACGCAACGAATTGTAAAATAACTCCTCCCAACACCGGTGAAATCGAGTAGCTTCCCAGTTTGATAAATACGTTGTACAACGCGTACGATGTGGCACACAAAGCTCCTGGGATCCCCCAGACGAAGATGTGTGGCGCACAGTGTGGCGCGCACTGTCTTTCCTGTTTGTCTTCTCCTACTTTCTCCAGAAGCGTATCAGCGTTTGACACTCTATCGTTTCCCTTCACCGACACCGATATCGAACTGATTGTCGAACTCGCCGAGGACGCAATCGACAATCCTTCTTCGCTGCTTCGGCCTCGTCTGCGCATCGCGCTTCGACGTCTGGCCAAATCCGAAAACGATTCGTTGTTCTGACTTCTTCTTCTCCTCCCCAAACCGGATTCTAAATCTTCTTCCTCCAACTCTTCTTCTCCATCGCCCGCGACAAAACTTCCCCCAAAGCCGCTCAGAGAGTGAATAGAACCAAATCTTCCGCCAACTTTCAACGAGCGCACAGAAGGCGTCACCACGCTTCCCAAATCTGAACTTCCCGTACTTCCCGCTTTAATTGATGAGGAGGAGAACTCGTTGGAATCCTGCCTCGCGAAAAGAGAAGGACGACGACGACGAGTGACGCTCTCCTCCTCATCGGTCGCGCCGTAATTCACTTCGCTTCCGCTCATGCTGATATTATCGGTGGTATCGTCATTATTAGTATCGTCGTCGCTTCTTCGTATTCTCCGTCCGGGGTGTGTTTGTTAGGGAGTCCCCTCAACAAAAGACTCGCGTTATTAAAAAAAGAAGAAGAAGTTTTTTAATTCCCGAAAAGTCACGCTGATATGGATGACTCTCCAGTCGCCGTTTCGTCGCGCGATTGAAATATACTACTTTTTACGCGTTGTACCGATAGGTAGAGTTGATATGTGCGTGAGTGCTGTATCGCGCGTGTCTCGACTCTCGCGCGCTTTCCTAGATATTTGCTCGCACAAAGTGATGCTCTTTTTCTTAAAAATCTGCCACCACCACCACTACTAAGCGTGGCATATCAAAATTTTTAGTGTTACCAAGAAAAAGAGACGCGAGAGAAAAAAGGTTCGCAAAATCATCATCGTCGTCTCATCACAAAGACAAACACGCAGAAGAAACGCGAGCAACTTAAGTTGACGACGACGACGAGAAAAAACGCTCTCTTTTGTATCTCTCTATTTTTAACCTCCTCTGTTGTATTCTCTTTTGGCCAGTCAGTCGCTCGCGAAAGAATCTCTCTCTGAGAAGAAGAAGAAGAAGAAGTAGAGCCGTTGACGAGCAACTCATCATATGAGAACGAGCCGTGATGTGTACTACTAAAATGGTGTTGAAAATTGGAGATTGATGGCAACAACAACAACAACAACAACAACAATAACGTACCGCTGATACACCGAGGATACCATCGATACGCGAGACATTTTGCTTTTTAAAAGAAAGAGCTAAAGCTGTCATCATGACGTACGTCAAAGGGACGTTCTACGCGTTCATCACCGCGATATTATACGCCTTGGTTTCCATTTTCAGTAAAGTGTTGGACGAGAGGCACAGATCGATATATTTCGCGCTTCTGTCCGCGTACGTCATGCTTTGGATCGTGTTTGCGCCTTTGCAGGTGATAGAGCGACATCAAGAAGGAGGAGAGGAAGTCGGAGGAGAGGAAAAAGTAAACAACCACGGAAAAATGACGAGCGATAAAGTTATTCGTTACGACCAGTCCGAAGGCGTGGAGAAGAAGCTTCGCAGGCATAAGATGTACGACAGTTATGCGTTTCTTCCCGGCTTGGTCGGAGGAAACCGAGAACACATGGAAAGTATTACTACTACTACTACTACTACTACTACTACTACTACTACTACTCCTTCTTCTTCTTCTTCCGCCGTCGTCGGCGTCGTCGCTGACGTTGAAAAAGGCGAAAAAGATCCAAAAAAGTTCAGCAGACTCTGTTGCCGGCCAAACGAGAAAACGCTCGCTCTCATCATGATGGTGGTTTTTGATTTTATAGGGAATTATTCGGCGATTCTTTGCTTCAAATTTACTTCAGTAACGTCGGGAACGATTATTCAAACAGCCACGGTGCCCATCTCGTGTACTCTCGGGTTTCTCTTCATGAATCGGAGGTATTCTAGGCGGCACGTAGTGGGCGCTTTCGTGTCCATGGCGGCTCTCCTCTTCCTCATCGTCTGCGACAGTTTAGAGGTAAATGAAGAGGGTAACAACGTACCGCATCCGGACAAAAACCCGAGACTGGGAGATGCGCTCGCGTTTTTCGCCGCCATCTGCTTTTCGGCGACGAATATTTTGCAGGAATATTCAATCGATAGCGGAGTGTACCAAAACGAAATTTTGGCCGCGTTTGGATTTTACGGCACTCTTTTCGCGATAGTAGCGATTTTCGCGGAGCACAAGTGGAACTTCGAACTTTTGATGAACTTCTTCGCTAGAATAGAGCACCACGACGTTATGATATACATATTGACTTCGGTGACGTTGTTCGCTTCCTTTGCGAGTGCATACAGAGCTTTAAAATACGTCGACGCTGGCACGTTCAACGTTGTTTTATTACAACAGAGTCTATTAGTCGGCATGGTGCGCTTCTTCGGCTTCGAGGGTGGATTCAGTTCTACCACGCAGGCTGTGGTTTTTGTTGGCACGTTCACGGTACAAGCGATTGGTATACTCGTCTACGCAACTGCCGGGGACGTCAAGCACCGCGAGGAAACCTCGGGAAGCGAGAGCGAGAAACGATCGATTTTATTAGCGGCGGCGAAACAATAGACAAATAGTCACACTAGACAGATTTTGATAGACTGATTTTAGGAGAGAAACGTCACTAGGTAAAGTTGCAAAGTGTTCTAGAACAGTTCAAGTGAAAAAATTTTATACAAAAAAACACTTCAAGGGGTTAGGAGCTTTTGCACACTTTTCCGAGAATAGTTGAACAGTTCATGTAAAAATTTACTCTTTTGAGCAGTTGAACTGTTCAAAAGACAAAATCTCCTTCTTGCACAGTTGAACACTTCACGAGTAACATGTCACAGTTGAATAGTGTTCCGTTGCACTTGAACTGTTGAACACGTTCGAGGGCGAATTTGTACACTTGAAGTGTTTTCTAAAGATCATGGCACGGTTGAATAGTTGAAGTGTTTACGAGAGTACTTGGTACGTTTGAAGTGTTCACGTGTGCTCAATATTACTCTG